>OFMM01000023.1_pt1 | contig 148566 bp, 128 predicted proteins | sample 1541811 | NCBI WGS metagenome assembly OFMM01 (sample SAMN04209246, study PRJEB22552) | human gut metagenome | biome: gut; material: feces | host: Homo sapiens | place: USA: Oklahoma
CGTCAAGCATTCTTTTCATAGTTTCAAGTCCGATTTCATGAGCTTGTTCCGCAGTCACCTCTCCTTTTTTGAATGACTGAATTGCATGAAAAGCAAGATTTTCAACATTGCTGTTCATTGATTTTCTTGTAAAACCAAACTCGTATTCCGCTGTACGATGTTGACAATTATGAGTAGAAATCCAAAGACCGTTTTCTGTTTTTTCTTTGTTGCAAATATAGTCTATAGCTTTGCCTAAGGTAACTTTGATAGGATGTATTTCTGTATAAGCCATATTTCCTCCAGTTTATTCTGAATGTCTTTAATATCCTCTCGAAACACCGATTTAGTTTCGTTGACGCGCTTAACTATCTGATTAATATTTACCCCTATTTTATTAATTTCCGATACAAATTTTCTTATTTCTGAATAATCAACAATTTCTATTTTTCCCTCTATTGAAATCTTTCTTAAATAGGCGCTTAGATTTTTAATTCCGGCAGCTTTCATCTTCTCAATTATGAACTTTTTTTCTTCTCCGTCTACATAAAATTCAAGCTTGATTTTTCGCTTTCTTTCTATTGACATTGCTTATCCTTTCTTGACTTTTTTCGGGGTTTGGGTACTCCCAAAAGATTAATTTTTTCAAAACTCAACTCCGTTAGTTTTTGTAAAAATTGCCGAGTGTCCGGACACCGGCGTTCCTTGCTATTCAGCCCTCCGAATTTTTCAGAAGATTCATCTCCGGACAAAATTCGGATTTACAGCGCATGAATGCGCTGTATTTTTTCAAAAAATCCAGGGATTTTTTGATTCTGAAAAATCAGAAATCGAAAGTTCAAAAGCGATCGCCTCAATTTGATATGGTTTTAAATATTACTAACTACATCTATTATAATTATAAATTCATAATTTGTCAATGAAAAAATAAAAATCCTATTTAGAAAAACTAAATAGGATTTAAATTGGTATAAGCTTGTTATCTTATTTATTTTGTAATCTACCAAGAAACAAGCCTTGATCAAATGAGTTTAAATTTCTCCATCTTTTTAACAATTCATCTTCTTTTTCGTTAAGTGTATAAATTCTATGATTCCGATTAGCTTCTTCTTGGGTTAGAAATAAATAGTTTAAATCTAAATCAAGGTAAACTGCAATTGTTACAACCTTATCGTAAGAAGGTTTTTGATTTGGTTGTTTTTTCCAAACACTAAAAAAACTTGTGTTAATACCGCATTTTATTAAACACTCCTTTTCTGTGATTCCTTTTTCTTGAATACAAGTGATTAATATTTCAAGAATTTTTTCACTACTATTCATTTTTCCTCCTAAATTTCAAATAACCCCTTGACAAATTATGAATTTATAATTATAATGGGATTGTATTAATTATATTAAATTTCTTGGTAGGACATTTAAATATAATTAATTTTATTATACCACTATTTTTCTTTTTTTTCAACATAATTACGGTATCTTGAAAATTGAATAATTTGATATGCTATTTTAATTGTTATATTCTAAATGATAGCTCTTTTTTCATATAATTTTATGAATTGGAGGAGTTATTATGAAAGATCATGAAATAAATAAGATTTGTATTAACGGTTATGTTTTTCACATTATAAAACCTGAATTGTCTGCATTAAATAGGAAAAAAGAGGATTTAAAAATAATGAAAAATATCAAAAGTTCTCTTGAATCATATAAAAAAATATGATAATATACATTAGTCATCTTTCTCTACTTAAAGAGAAAGGCAAGGTTGGAATATGAATGCTATTTATGTAAGACAATCGGTAGATAAAAAAGATAGTATTAGTATTGAATCACAGATAGAAACATGCATGAGAAAGCTATCATCTGAAGAAGTAAAGAATAATACAGAAATATTTTCTGATAAGGGTTTTTCGGGTAAGTCTATAAATAGACCTGAGTTTCAAAGAATGATGGAAGAACTAAGAGAGAATCGAATAAAAAAGATTATTGTTTACAAGGTTGATAGAATAAGCCGATCTATGCTTGACTTCTTAAATATGCAAAATGAATTTAATAAATATGATGTTGAATTCATATCATGCAAAGAAGATTTTGATACATCTACTGCAACTGGAAAAATGATGTTGAACTTGCTCATGATGTTTGCAGAAATGGAACGTGAAACAATACAAAAAAGAATTACCGATAATTACTATTCAAGAGGACAAAAGGGTTATTATTTAGGTGGCTATGCTCCATTTGGGTATAAAAAGATTGAAACTTATCTCAATGGGAAAAAAACTTATAAATTTGAAATAGTACCTGAAGAAGCTGAAATAATAAATGAAATTTATATTTTATTTAATAACGGTCATTCACTTGGAGAGATTGTAAGATTACTTAATGCCAGGAAAATTAAAACTAGAAGAAATGGTGTTTGGAATAACTCTACATTATCCAGGTTATTAAGCAATCCTGTGTTTGTAATGGCAGATGCAGATGTTTATACATATTTTCAGTCAAAAGGTGCAAAAATAAATAATTCTATAGAAGATTATCAAGGAACAAACGGCTGCTTTGTTTATGGTAAGGCTGAAAATCGTACTTCTTTAAAATTTAAGAAATATGATACAGATTATGTTACTTTAGGAATGCATAAAGGGTTTATTCCATCAGACTTATGGTTATCTGTTCAGATGAAATTTGAACAAAAAAATGGTCACAGTAATTTGGGAACAGGAAGCTTATCGTGGCTTCAAGGTTTGGTTAAATGTTCAAAATGTGGATATTCAGAATATGTAAAGAAGTGTGTCAATAGAAGCGGAAGTGAATATAAATATTTTTATTGTCGAGGGAAACGTCAGGGTACTTGCCTTGCAGATAGTAAAATGATTAAGGTAGAAATGTTGGAAGCTATGTGTGAAGACGTTATTTTTTCACAATTAATGCAGTATAAGATTGAAAAATGTGAATTTGAAACTTCAGATAGTCAAGAGTTATATAATTTGAAAATTGAAAAATATAGATTAGAAAAAAATATAAAAAATCTTATAAAACAATTAGCTGAGGGAACTTCTGTTATTAATCAATACATAACAGAAGAAATAGAACAATTAGATAACAAGGTAAAAGCTGTTTCTGCTAAAATTTTGGAATTACAAATTATCGAAAAGAAAAAATCTGATAATTTTATTGAAGCCAACGATATTTTACAAAGCTGGGGTAGCTACGATATGCAGCAAAAAAAGATTGTTGCAAAAAGCATAATACGGGAAATACAAGTTGATGGGAATGATATTAATATTTTAGTGTTTTAAAATATGTTGTTAACTTGTATTATATAGTGGAAGAGAAAGAGCCCAGACCACCTTTAATCCAAGCCTGCGGGCAGTATCGAAATCTACTCCTCCGGGCTTAGAGGCCAGGTCTATTATAAGCGATTCAGCGCTGGCTTCTTTCAGAATGTCCTCATTGAGTATTACCGCTGGAACGGTATTTATGATCAGACTAAAATTTCTAATACAATCTTTTAGCGAAGACGTATGGATTCCGTGACAGCCGTAGATTTCCGCCCATGCAAGATCGGAATATTTTCTGGCGGTAACTGTCACTTCTGCTCCCATTCCGTTAAGAATTTTCATAAGCACCTTTGAAATACGTCCATGACCAGTAATGAGAACACGCTGACCGAATATAGTTGAAGCCATTTCTTCCATGGCAATCTGTATTGCGCCTTCGGCCGTTGGTACCGCGTTAAGTACGTTAAGTTCTTCTCTGTCAAAATAATCTATCGCTTCTATTCCGCATTTATTGAAAATCTTTATGGTGGCGGCGTCAAGCTTACCGCCTAAAACCAATCCATCGTCCTTTAGAACAGATGTAAGGCTTGTCAGAGGAATGTTGTTTCTGCAAAACGGAGTATTGACAAATATACTATTAAGAGTCGCCGGAAGCGGTAAAATTACATAATCGGCCTTTTCGGGCAAATCAAGGCTGCTTCCGACAGATATTATTCTTTGGGGTAATGACACATTATTGTCAAAACCGGCAGCATATACCTTAAAATTTTCTGACAAGGCAGAAGCTGTGTATATTTGTCTTAAATCTCCGCCGACAACCAGAAAAGTTATATTGTTATTCATAGCAAGCCCTCGTTTCTGATAAGATTTTCTTTTATATATTATGATAGTGATTAACGGACCGTGCATATAACAAAAAAATAATTTAAGAATATAATATAAAATAGGTTGACTTTTATATACTATATATTGTATAATATTAAAAGTAATTTAATAATATAAAAAAGAGGTGTCTGATTCAATGGAATTTCCCGTAGGCGCTAAGCTGCTTGACGCAATGGTTCTTTCAATAGTAAGCAGAAAGGAAACGTATGGCTATGAGATAACTCATGAGCTTCAAAAAATCATTGATGTATCTGAATCAACATTATATCCTGTTTTAAGACGCCTTCAGAAAGATGTTTGCCTTGAGGCCTTTGATTTGGAATATAAAGGACGCAACAGACGTTATTATCGTATTACGGTCGAAGGTAAGAATAAGCTTGAAAAATACTGTAAAGAATGGAATGTGTTCAAAGAAAAAATAGATAAAATAATTTTACAGGAGATGATTTCAGATAATGAATAAATTTGAGTATCTCTCAAAGCTTAAAAATAATTTAATGTCGCTTCCCGCGAAGGAACGTGAAGCGGCTGTCAGATATTACGGAAATTATTTTGATGACGCCGGTTTATCCAATGAGCAGGATGTTATTGCAAGTCTTGGTTCTCCGGAAAATCTTGCGCATAAAATCTTAAATAACAGTAATAAACTATCTTTAACGGTAAAAAAAACTAAAAAGGAAGTAAAAGCAGTGCGGCAAAAACTGAATTCTCGGCAGAAGATTATTGCGGTTTTGCTGGTTATATTTACTTTTCCTGTATGGGGAAGTGTTATTGCAGCGGCGGCAGGCATTATATTTGGATTATTCATTGCTATTGCGGCGGTTTTGCTGGGTTTTATTTCAGGCGGTATCCTGTTGTTTTGCATGGGAGTGGCTAATATCGTAAATGTTATATCTATAGGTCTTGTTCTTATAGGAGTCGGAATGATTTTAGGCAGTATTCCGTTTTTATTGTTTCTGCCTCTAACGAGTCTATGGCTGAAGCTATTAAAGGGCGTCTTGTTGTGCTTTGCAGCTTTAATAAATAAGATTCTTGGAAAGTCTGAGGTTAAGGTATGAGAAAAAAAAGACTATTAAAGTACATAATACCATCGCTTACTATGATTTTAGGAATAATCATTGCTGTAATTGGAATTTCTGTAGGAGCTAAAGAAGACTATATAAAACAGCTTAATCTGACAGATATTCAAGCCGTTGTCGATCCGGACGGCATAGCGGGCCTTGATATTAATATAACATATACTGATGTGGATATAATAGCGTCTAATGATGTTGATAAAATTGAGATAAATGCTAATAATATTTCAAGAAAGTATTTGAATTATTCTGTGTCAGGCCATATTTTCAGGTTGAAATATGATTTCAATAAGTGGCATGAGATGATTTCCATACCTGGTTTGGTAAAACAAGCTGGTAAAATACAGATAATTATTCCCGCTGATATTTCTCTTCAGGATATACAGATAAAGACAGGTTCAGGCTATAATAAAATTAAATATTTGACTGCTGAAAAAATCTTTATAGATTGCGGTTTGGGAAATAATAATATTGAATGTATAACTTCGGATTATATAGAAGTTAATAATGGATTAGGAAAGGTTCTGGCTGAAAACATTTCATCGGATAAAATTTCATTATCCTGTGGCGCCGGCAAAGCGGACGTTAAAAATTTTCATTCTGAAAATGCTGAAATAAAAGTGGGCATGGGTGAATTAAAGCTTAATGGAATTATTGAAGGAAACAGCAGTATAGAGTGTGGAGTCGGTAACGTCAAAGCGACATTATACGGCGACAAAAACGATTACGCGTTTAATATTATAAATGGAAATATAAATGTTAACGGAAAGGATATATCGAATAATACCGAAGGAAAATATAATATTGATGTAGAATGCGGAATAGGCAATATTGATATTTTATTTAAGTGAGGCGAATGCTTATGAAAAAACTATACAGATCTAAAAGCAATCAAATGTTATGCGGTGTCTGCGCTGGCATAGGGGAATATACAAATGTTGACGCAAACGTAATACGTTTGATTTTTGCAGCCGCTGCTTTTGCAGGAGGAATATCTGTAGTCGTTTATATTTTGGCAATATTTATTCTGCCTGATTCTGATAACTGAATGATAGTATTTTATTATATTATAGATTTTTTTGCAGAATTTTGCAAAAAAAGTATTGACAAAATTGAATATTTATGGTTTAATAGAAGTTAGGAAGAGGTGAGAGTAAATATGAAAATTCAGGAAAATTTAAAACGTGGGATGACGGAACTTCTTATATTGCATTTGCTCAAGCAAGAAGATATGTATGGTTATCAGTTAACCCAGGAGTTCGAAAAGAGAAGCGATGGTTTATTCATTTTAAAAGAAGGTACTATGTATCCGAGTCTTTACAGACTTATTGAAAAAGGAATGATATCAGATCATAAGGAACTTATAGGAAAAAGAAGAACCAGAGTTTATTACCACATTGAAGATGCCGGAAAAGATTATTTTGATAAGATTTATGAGGAATATGTTTCTATTACAGAGGGCATCAGAAAAATCCTTAATTATAAAGAGGATTGAAATTAAAGCTCTCCGTTTTGGGGGGATTTAGGGATTTTCAATCCCAGAAAAAATATTGGCATAGTTGATATTAGTATATCGGCTATGCCGATTTTATTATACAAAGAAAACCCCCGACACAGTCGGGGATTCAAAAAAAGCTTTGGCGTTCCATATAATTAAATACATAATGGTATGAAATCGGAAATACTGCTTTGTGTGTTACGTCTTATTTTTTTGATATCTTCGGATTTTAGAGTTTGAATCTTGTCAGTCGGTGTTTTTCGTTTTTTTCATCGTTTATGTTAAATCAGACGCGCCGTTGTTAACAGGTTTGATATTAGCGGGAACGTGCAACTGAGATATGAAAGCAACATTTTTGCTTGTATAATGAAAATACAGTCAGACTGCCAGCCCGACTGTATTAAATTGCTATTTATTTGTGTATGTAACCATTTCCTCATACATTTCTTTGCCGATATAAAATCCGAGCTGCGGATGATTCGTAGGATTAATTACAGCATCATTATTATTTATAATATTCGATAGCGTCATAATTGACCCGCTCCAGCCGTTGTAGCATTCACGCAGCCGTTTCCAGTCCGTATACATGATCACAGCTTCTCTGTCATACTTGCCCTTCATGACTGCAATGCTGAACTTAGCTCCTGATTTCAGCACAATTTTTTCTGTTTTATTCGACTGAGGAAAATTTTCTTCGAGCTTCATAGGAACAAGGAATTTAGCCTTGACCGCTTCCATTGACATAAAACGATAATACAGCTTATATATGAGTTCTTCATCATTGGTTTCCGCTTTCGGCATTTGTGCCATTAAAAGCATCCAGCGCATCAGGTCAGGATTCATGACCGGAATATTTATTTCGTTCATTCCGGTAAAATCCGGCGGAGGAACAAGCATAGCGGCGTCTATCGACACATATTCGCTGTGAATTTCTATGCCCTGCGCACCGTTCAGATAAAAACATTCACCTAGGAAATTTTCAATTCCTTTTCCGTCTGCGCCTCTTACAATTTTCTTCAGTTCAAAAATATCGTCAGGATATTTTTGCAGGGCATAATCTGCATAAGCTTTGGTGAAAATTCGTACATCGGGCGGCGTGCAAAGATAATCGTCGTTTTGTTGTACCGTCCGTGAAAAAAGATGAGGTTGGTCTGTTAATTTATTATACAGACAGTAAATTTCATCTGCATTAAGCACTTTTTCGGCAAGAGCCGCGCCGAGCCTGTTTATTCTCTGGCTGCTCAGTTTGCGCTTTTGAGCTGTATCGTCGGGCATTACCTCTCTATGATACCAGCTATACAGCCGCCACATTTCTGCGCCGTCTGTAATGCTGATTTTTTCGAGATCTTCCTTGGTAAGCTCAAGCTGTTTTTTCGATACATATTCATCGCCGATTGCTTTTGTAAAATTGTTTATGTCATTATCAGAAGCAAACGGTTCGGAATCAGCGTGTACGGGTATATTCAAACTAGCTGCATTAACGTTTGAAAAGCTTTGAAGATTTTCCGCCGCGTTTTTCTTCTTTCTGAAATTAAATAACCTCATATGTTCTCCCATAATCAACAATCAAATTTTTACAAGTGATTTTATTAAAGTATAACATAGTATCAATAAACTGTCAAACCGTAAAACATTGACCTAAATGTCTGTATTCAGCTCGGTATCTGTACTGTTTATATTTCTTTTTTCGGCAGACAAAAATCGTCTGCTGTTCATAAATTCTAAGCATGAACCGCAAGAATTTAAACCACAATTTTGAATAAAGCAATAAAATTTTTGAACGCCAATTTCTTTTTTTATATATACAAAGGGCATACGTGAGATTATTTTTCTCAAATATGCCTAAATCTTCTAAAATATTTAAATGTCGGGAGTTCGAATTCTGTCAGTCAGTGTTTTTCATCTATGGTTTTCAACTTCTTTTTTTCGCCGTTTGGGTATAAAAAAGCCCGCAGTTACGGGATTTTAGGCATAAAACAACGCAACTTGAACTGAAAGTTCAAATTGCGTTAGGATAATCAACATGGGGTGGGAGATGGGAATCGAACCCACGACCTTCGGGACCACAATCCGACGCTCTAACCAACTGAGCTACACCCACCATAATATAAAAATAATAATCGCCCCAATAAGGGACGTAATTGGTGCGCCTTATTGGACTTGAACCAATGGCTTACTGCTTAGAAGGCAGTTACTCTATCCAGCTGAGTTAAAGGCGCATATGGAGCAGGTGATGGGAATCGAACCCACGTAGCCAGCTTGGAAGGCTGGAATTCTACCATTGAACTACACCTGCATTTCATAGCGTTGTTCTCAATCAACGATAATTATTATATCATGCTTTTAGAAATATGTCAATTACTTTTTTCGAAAAAAGTAATATTTGTAGAAATTGCATTAATTATAGAACTTACAGAGAGAAAATATATTAATGTTGTCAAAAAAATAATGGAAAACTAATTGACATTAAATATAATTTAATGTATAATTTAAATTAAGGAGGATTATTATGGGAGTTTCTAAAAAAATAATTACTGTAATTATGGCTGTTGCGTCAGTCGCTTTTTCTTTAAGTCCGGTTAACTCGGCGGAAGTTGAATCATATTGCAATGATATGACGTCGTTTTATAATATTTGGAAAGAAAAGTACGTTGTTAAAGATGAATATGTGACAAATCAGGAACAGTTTTATGTATGGTACAGTGAAGAAAGATATAACGGCGATAATGTTTCTGTTCCCGTGACAGTTTCTGAGGCGCATGGATACGGCATGCTTATTACGGCAAGTATGTCAGAATATGATGAGCAGTCAAAAAAATATTTTGACGGAATGTATCGTTTTTATAAAGCACATACAAGCGATATAGGTCCTAATCTTATGTCTTGGCAGCAGTCGGATAATGGAACGGAGCTTATTGACGGAGCGGAAAACGGAAGTATGACAGGAGGTTATTGTGATTCCGCTGCTGACGGAGATATGGATATTGCATACGCTCTTCTTATCGCCGATAAGGTGTGGGGAAGCGAAGGAGAAATAGACTATTATTCTGAAGCTTTGGCAGTAATTAACGATATTATGACATATGAGATTAATCATGAAAACTGGACGATTTCATTAGGCGACTGGGTATATGAATGCGACAGCAATGATATTTTTTACTCCGCAACCCGCGCTTCTGATTTTATAGTTCAGTATATGCCTGTTTTCGCTGAGGTTACAGGAGACCAAAGATGGATGAATGTTTACAATTCTACTTATAAAATTATAAATGATATGGTTTTGGAATATGAAACAGGTTTGCTGCCGGACTTTATTATTAAAGATAAATCCGGAAAATATGTTCCGGCGCCTGCCGGATTTCTTGAAGGGGAGTATGACGGAGCATATAGTTACAATAGCTGCCGTATACCGTGGCGAATAAGCATGGATTATATAATTAATAAAAATGAAAATGCTCTTTTATTTTCTCAGGCGATCAATTCTTTTATTATTAATGAATCCGGAGGGGATCCTTGGGAGATAAAGGCAGGCTATAGTGTTGACGGAACACAATTAGAGGACTATAACGATTTATGTTTTACAGCGCCTTTTTTAGTAGCGGCAAAATGCGGCGGTAATTTAGAATGGGAGGAATCACTGCGTGATTGTATTGTAAATTACGGCGATGATGTTTATTACGGAGATACGATCAAAATGCTTTGCCTGATTGTTGCCGCGGATAAGTGGATAGTTCCTGAATATAATACGGGACTAAAAGGGGATATAAACGACGACGGGAGCATTGATAATAATGATATTGTATTACTGCGGGATTATTTAACCGGCAAGTCCGATATTTCGGTGGAATATTACGGAGAAATTGATATTTTAAATGACAATAAAATTGATATATTTGATATGATTGCACTCAAAAGAATTATATTAAATGAAATAGAAATCAGCGGCAGTTAATTACTGCCGCTGAATAAGGAATAAAAAATGAATGGAGAAAATGGTATTACTTTCTGCGAGCTTGCCGTATATACACTATGACTGTTAAATAATCGGAGATTTTGACAAATTGAAGTCAGAGAAGAAATATTTTTTAATTTCTTTTGAACGATTTATAATAATTTTATATTTCTCTGATGAATTTTACAATATCCTCAGGCTTTTCAGCTATGAAGTCGGCGCCTGCGGAGGTAAGCTCTTCCATAGATCTGAATCCCCAAAGACATCCGATAGATCTGACGCCCGCGTTTTTGCCGGTGTTTATATCTATGCTTGTATCTCCGATCATAATTGCTTCCGAAGGAGCGATACTCATATCGCTTAAAATGGCGTTTAATATAGCTGGATCCGGTTTGACGGGTCTTGCGTCAAATTTGCCATATACGGCGTCGAAAGTATCGTTTCCGAAATAGTTCTTAATTATGACTTCGGTAAAGCAATGCGTTTTGTTTGAAGCGACTGCAAGCTTAATACCCATAGCTTTTAGCTGTTTCAGGGTTTCGGTAATACCTTTATAAACATAGGTCTTAACTGTGTAATTCTCGTTGTAATAGTCGTTATACAGCTTTAGGGCCTGCTCAAAAAGCTCCTGTCTGTCGTCAGGGAGCGCGCGTTCAATAAGAATCTTTACTCCGTCGCCGACCATATAATTGAATTCATTAAGCGGATGCTCGGGGAATCCGAGTTTTCTCATTGCAAAATTAGTGGCCTCTGCAATATCGGCAAGCGAATCAATTAAAGTTCCGTCGAGATCAAATACGGCTAATTTCATTTTAATGCCTCCATAATTTAATTTATGTGTTTTTATTATAGCACGTATCTTTTATGAAATCAAATTGATAATCAGGAGTTTAATATACATATGTTTATCCATAATTGAGAAATATAATTGATTTTTGTTGACTTTTTATAAAAAAATGGTATAATAATAACAAATATATAAATATTATGCATAGTGCATGAAATAAATCAGAATGGAAGGTAAAAAAATGGATCCTAAAGCTTTTTACAGTATGTCATACGGAGTTTATGTAACAACTTCAACCGATAACGGAAAACCGGTAGGATGTATAACAAACAGCAATACTCAGATTACGGCTTCACCGGCTTCTGTTTCAGTTAGCGTTAATCATGATAATTATACCGCAAAATGTATTGAAAAATCCGGTATGTTCGGTTTTACAGCGCTTTCAGAGGATTCCGATCCTGAAATAATAGGCAAATTCGGTTTTTCTTCAAGCAAGGATACGGATAAATTCAGCAAGTACGATTATGTTTTAAAAGAGGGGATACCTGTTCTGACTGACGGCTGCGCCTACGTTGTATGCAGGGTGGTTGACAAAATGGAAACAGAGACGCATACGGTTTTCCTCGGCGAGGTAATAGACGCGCAGCCGTTAAAATCAGGAGAACCTATGACCTATGCTTATTATCATAAGGTTCTTAAAGGAAAAAGTCCTAAAAAAGCGCCTACCTATATCGCCGACGACGAAGTGTCTTCCGGAAAAAAGAAATTCATATGCGACGTATGCGGTTATATTTATGAAGGGGATTACGTGCCTGATAATTATAAATGTCCTATCTGCGGCGTTGACGCTTCTCACTTTAAAGAACGATAAAATATTTTCCGGGCAATACTGGATAATTCCAGAGTTGCCCTTGATTTTTATTTCAATATATAGTAAAATAAAAATCAATATAACTATAAAGGAAGTAAAAAATGCTCAGAAAAAAAATAGAAGATTTATTGCTTTCCGTAACAAAGCCGGCAAGGTATATAGGCGGAGAATCAGGCAGCGTAATAAAGAATAAGGATAATATAAGCGTTAGATTTGCGTTTTGTTTTCCCGATACATACGACATAGGAATGTCTCATTTGGGAATGAAAATCTTATATTCGCTTATTAATCAGAGAGCAGATTACTGGTGTGAAAGAGTATTTGCTCCCGGAATTGATTTTGAAAAGCTGATGAGAGAGAATAGAATACCTCTTTATGCATTGGAAAGTCTTGATCCGTTAAGCGAATTTGATTTTATAGGCTTTACAATGCAGTATGAGCTTTCTTATACAAATGTTCTAAATATGCTCGATTTAGCGGGTATTCCGATCTTATCAAAAGACAGGGACGATAAGCTGACGAACATTATCGTCGCAGGAGGTCCGTGCGTTTGCAATCCGGAGCCTCTTGCCGATTTTATAGATTTATTCATACTTGGAGAGGGAGAGGAAGTAAATCTAGAGCTTATGGATCTGTATAAGAAAATGAAATCCAAGGACTTTGGAAAAAAGGATTTTCTCCGCAGAGCCGCTGAAATAGACGGTATTTATGTCCCTTCGCTTTATAAGGTTTACTATAATGACGACGGCACGGTCAAAGAAATTATCCCTCAGGACAATGTAAGACCGATAATTAAAAAAAGGATTATAAAGGATTTTGACAAGGTTTTTTATCCTGAAAATTTTGTCGTGCCTTTTACCGATATTGTTCATGACAGAATTTCTGTAGAGGTATTAAGAGGGTGCATCAGAGGCTGCCGGTTCTGCCAGGCCGGATTTCTTTACAGACCTTTCAGAGAAAAATCGCCTGAAACGGTTTGCCGGGAAGCTGAAACGCTTTGCGGTAATACCGGTTATGAGGAAATCTCTCTTGCTTCGCTTAGTACCTCGGATCATTCGGAAATAGGAAAAATTCTTACGGAGCTTATTCCGTATACGGAAAAGCAGCATATCAATCTTTCGCTGCCTTCGTTGAGGGTGGACAACTTTTCCAAGGAGCTTATGGACGAGGTGAAGAAAGTCAGAAAGAGCGGTCTTACCTTTGCGCCTGAAGCGGGAACGCAGCGTCTGAGAAACGTTATAAATAAGAACGTAACTGAGGAAGAAGTGATGCGTACATGCCGTACGGCTTTTGAGGGAGGATATACGTCCGTAAAGCTTTATTTTATGCTGGGACTTCCAACTGAAACTGACGAGGATATCGTCGGTATAACTAAGCTGGCGCAAAAGATCGTGGATCTGTATTACAGTATTCCGGGAAGACAGAAAGGAAAAGGAGTTCAGGTTTCTATAAGTACGGCGACATTTGTGCCTAAACCGTTTACGCCTTTTGAATTTGAACCTCAGGCAACCCGCAGCGAAATTATGCATAAGCAGGAGACTCTCATGAATTCGATCACTTCAAAAAAAATAAAAGCAAGCTGGCACGATCCGTCAACCAGCATTCTTGAAGCTGCATTGGCGAGAGGCGACAGAAGGATGGGAACCGCTGTTTACAGAGCTTGGGAAAAAGGCTGTAAGTTTGATAGCTGGGGAGAGCATTTCAGTTATGAGAAATGGCGTGAAGCGTTTGAAGAAAGCGGTCTTGATATGGAATTTTACGCTTGCCGCCGAAGAGATTATGAGGAAATTATGCCCTGGGATCATCTTGATTATTATATAAATAAGGAATTTCTTGTAAGGGAAAACATTAAGGCAAAACGGGCTGAAACAACTGAAAACTGTCGATCAAAATGCTCTGCCTGCGGAGTAAGCAGAGAGATAGGAGGACCGTGTTTTGGTTAAAGTCAGGGCGGTTTTTGAAAAAAAGGGACGGGCTAAATATATTTCGCATCTTGATCTAAACAGGTGTATTCAGCGGACTATTAAACGTTCCGGTCTGCCGATATGGTATACGGAAGGCTTTAATCCCCATATTTATATTATGTTTGCACTTCCTCTTTCGCTTGGCTATGAAAGCTCCGCTGAAATAATGGATTTTAATCTCACAGAAAACATATCCTACGAGGAAATTAAAGAGCGTTTAAACAGCGTTATGCCGGAGGGAATCAGGGTTTTGAAAGCCTTTGAGCCGGTTAATAAACATACCTCCATAAAATATGCGGAATATAGAATTTGTTTTAAATCAGATTTTCCTGATAGGCTTATAAATAGCTTTAATGAATTTATATCTCGTGACAGTCTTAATACAGTTAAAAGAACAAAAAAGGGCGTAGAAAAGGTCGTCGATCTAAAGCCGCTTATTAAGGTAAGAAAAATCGAGCTTTTAAACGGAATTCTGGAGATTGAAGCTCTGTTTCCGGCAGGTACGGAAAACAATATAAATCCATCGCTTCTTATTGATATGTTTTTATCGGAGGATTTAGGAGATACGACTGTTTCCGAGGTTGAAAGAACCGGGGTTTTAATGGAAAACGAAAAAGAATTTTTTTGAAAACCCTTGCAATTTTAATAAATATATGGTATGATATTAAAGCATTTAAAATCCGTAAAGACATAAATTTTGTTTTTGCGAGAGTTTATGCCAGTAAAATGACATTAAACAGGGCAGTCCGCTGCCGCATAGGGTTTATATAATTAAACTGCGGTAAGAATGCCGGAAACCAGGAGGAAATTGAAATGGACGCATTGGAAATTATCAGCGGATCAAGCAAGAAAGCCGAGGTACCTTCATTCTCAGTAGGCGATACCGTTAAGGTTCACGTTAAAATCAAGGAAGGCGATAAGAGTCGTATTCAGGTTTTCGAGGGTACGGTAATTGCTAAGAAGCACGGTGGAATCAGTGAAACCTTTACTGTAAGACGTGTAGCGCACGGCTGCGGAATTGAGAGAGTATTCCCTCTTCATTCGCCTGTCGTTGACAAGGTTGAGATTGTAAGATACGGTAAGGTTCGCAGAGCAAAGCTTTATTATCTGCGCGACAGAGTAGGTAAGGCCGCAAAGGTTAAGGAGCAGATAAAGTAATAAACAGGCATTACCGCAGGCGGCTGTATGCCGCTTTGCTTACTGCCTTTACAAGGGACGTTTAAGTCCCTTTTTTGCTATTAATTTATGAATCGAGGATTAACTGATGGAAGAGCAGGCTGAAGAAATCAAAGTACAGAAAGAGCATAAAAACGCTTTTGGCGATTTTATGGAAATATGCGAATCGATAGTTACTTCAATTTTTGTCGTATTGTTGATATTTACGTTTATATGCAGACCTGTTACGGTTGACGGTACCTCTATGAACCCTACGCTGCAAAACGGCGACAAACTGATCATGACGACTTTTTTCTATACTCCAAAATCCGGAGATATTGTAATTGTTGAAAATGATGAATCACATATATATAAGGACGGAGATAAATCCGAAATAATAAGCGGACAGTCGAGCCTTGGAAAAAGACTCATAAAGCGAGTTATTGCCACCGGAGGGCAGACTGTCGATATAGATTTCAATAAAGGAACGGTATATGTTGACGGTGAAGCGCTTTCAGAAAATTATATAAAGGAACCAACTTATCTTAATACCGGAGCGTTTGAATATCCTGTAACAGTTCCCGACGGCTATGTATTTGTTATGGGCGATAATAGAAACAATTCTACTGACAGCCGTGATCCTCACGTTGGATTTGTTGAAACCGGCGACGTTCTCGGAAAGGCCGTATTAAGATTTTATCCTTTTGAAACGTTTAAGATTCTTGACTGATATAATTTACGAGGAATTAATATGAGTGAACATAAAACGACGAGAGAAAGCCGTGAAGACGCTCTTGAAAGAATTCTGGCCGAAACGGCTAATAATCCGTATAATCCGGCGAAGAGGAAAGAACCGCCGACGAATAGGTCTGGGGTTTCAAAATCAGCAGAGGAACGCGCGTCTGCTTCGGCTTTGCGGCAGGATAATGCGGAAATCCATATGACTGAGGCTCAGAAAGCTGATGCTGCAAAGGAAAGAGTCAGAAAAATTGCCGAAATAAAACGCGCTAATGCATTAAAGGCTGAAAATACTGATAAAAGAACAAATACGCAGTTGTCGTATGCCCGATCTGCTGAAATTTCAGTCAATGAAAAAAGGGATTTTCCTGACGAAAATAAAAACTTTAGGCTTAACGATTTTTTAGATATTATCGAATCAGTTCTTACAGTGATATTGGTAATTTCATTATTTTTCACATACATTATGAGAGTTGTGGTCGTAGACGGTACTTCTATGCTGCCTACCCTTGAGAACAGCGATAAGCTTATAGTATATTCGTTAGGATATTCTCCGGAAAACGGAGATATTGTTGTGATTAATAACGATAGCGCGCATCTTTTATCCTCAGACGGAAAAGTTCTTGAAACCGAAGGACTTGACAAGGTAATAGTAAAAAGGGTAATTGCTGTCGGCGGCCAAACGGTTGATATAGATTTTGAAAATGGAATTGTAAGCGTTGATGGAGCGCGGCTTGAAGAGCAGTACATAAGCGAACCGACAACAAGGGATGAATATGCTTTTGATTACCCGCTTACTGTTCCCGACGGCTATATATTTGCAATGGGGGATAACAGAAACTTATCTAAGGACAGCCGTCATCCTGAAATCGGCTTGATACCAGAGGATAATGTAGTCGGAAAGGTTATTTTTCGGATTTTTCCATTCGGAAAATTCGGAGGAATTGATTAAGGAGGCAGAAAATGGCTGAGATGGCTTCTATTCAATGGTTTCCGGGTCATATGACCAAGACAAGAAGAATGATACAGTCAAGCTTATCTCTTGTAGACGGTGTTGTTGAAGTACTTGACGCAAGGATACCCTTTTCGAGCCGTAATCCCGAAATGGATAAGCTTGTTAAGGATAAGCCGAGGATGCTGCTTCTTAACAAGTCTGATATGGCTGATGATAGCTCCACGGAAAAATGGATTGATTATTATAAATCAAAAGGCTTTACTGTTTTAAAAACTGACTGCAAAAGCGGAAATGGACTTAAAGGCTTTCTTCCTGCTGTAAAAGGCAATATGCTGAAACAGCTTATAGAAAAACGCCGCGGCAAAGGGATAGAGGGCGCGCCGATAAGACTTATGATAGTCGGTATTCCTAACGTTGGAAAGTCTTCATTTATAAACCGTATGGCTAAGTCTAAAAAAGCAAAGGTTGAGGACAGACCTGGTGTTACGCGTAATAAGCAATGGATAAAATTTGGCGGCAACGTAGAATTGCTTGATATGCCGGGTGTTCTCTGGCCTAAATTTGAGGATCAGGGCGTTGCCAGAAAGCTGGCGTTCACCGGCGCCGTTAAGGACGATATACTTGATATTGAAGCTCTGGCAGCTTTTCTGTTGGAAAATTTATCAGTTAATTATCCGGAGGCAGTTTCAGAAAGATATAAAATTGATAAATCCGGCGATGGCTTTGAGCTTCTTTCAGAGCTTGGCCGTAAAAGAGGAATGCTTGTTTCAGGCGGCGAAGTTAATACTGAAAGAGCCGCTATAACGCTTCTCGACGAATTCAGAAGCGGTAAGCTCGGAAAGATAACTCTTGAGCTTCCGGGAGAAAAAAATGATTAGTCAGCTATGGGAATACGATGAAGCTGTGAGAAACAGCACGGGGAATTTTTTTTGCGGCGTTGACGAGGCCGGAAGAGGTCCGCTTGCCGGAGACGTTTATGCGGCGGCAGTTGTCCTTGATCCTGACAGACCGATTGAAGGTCTTAACGACAGTAAAAAGCTTTCTGCTAAAAAGCGAGAGCTGTTATATGAAGAAATTATTGATAAGTCTTTGGATTATTGTATTGCAAGGGCTACAGTTGAAGAAATTGAAGAAATCAATATTTTAAACGCATCTATGCTTGCCATGAGAAGAGCGGTATTTGGGCTTCGGGATTTACCTGAATTGGTTATAGCCGACGGAAATAAAGCTCCCGATCTTCCGTGTAGGGTAAGCGCACTGGTAAAAGGAGACGCTAACAGCGCGTCGATTGCCGCTGCGTCGATACTTGCTAAGGTAACGAGGGACAGATATATGCTTGAAATGGTTGAAAAATACCCTCAGTTCGGTTTTGAACGTCATAAGGGTTACGGAACAAAGCTTCATATAGAAAGAATACTGGCATACGGACCGTGTCCGCTGCATAGAATGTCCTTTTTAAGAAAGATCTATGAGAAAAAATAATTATGGTTATCATGCTGAATCCTTTGTCTGCGATTATCTTGAAGCTGAAGGTTATCAGATAGTTAAAAGAAATTATATAGCTGACGGAGGAGAAGCCGATATAATTGCGGTTTTAGACGAATATGTTTGCTTTGTGGAAATAAAATACCGAACCAACGGAAGCGGTCTTGAAGCTGCGATTGATACAAAAAAGCAAAAAAGAATCATTAAATCGGCCGAACAATATATGAGAAAAACAGGCTGTAGACTTCAGCCCAGATTCGACGCTGCTTATGTCAGTTCATATAACGGGGAAGATCTCAGTCTGGAATATATTTTAAACGCTTTTGACGCTTCAGGCGTTTGATAGAAAATACAAAGGGTGGTATTATGTATTATAAGAGTACAAGAAACAGTGATGTCAGAGTTGACAGCGCAACGGCCATAACTCAGGGAATCTCCGCAGACGGCGGTTTGTTTGTTCCCGAATCGGTTCCGAAATTAACTCTTGACGAGATCAAATATCTTGCCGGTTTGAATTACTCATGCAGAGCGGCTTATATATTTAAAAAATATTTGACTGATTTTACAGACGCGGAAATTCAGTATTGTACAGACAGCGCATACAGTACAAAAAATTTTGAAACGGAAAGTATTGCGGAAATTTCTCAGCTTTTCGACGGAACATATATGATTGAGCTTTGGCATGGTCCAACCTGTGCATTCAAGGATATGGCGCTCCAGATTCTTCCGTATTTTTTAACTACTTCTGCAAAGAAAATAAATATAGATAAAAAAATAATAATTCTTGTGGCGACTTCAGGAGATACAGGTAAGGCAGCCCTTGAAGGATTTAAGGATGTTGAAGGTACGCAGATACTTGTCTTTTATCCGGAAGACGGAGTAAGTCCTATGCAGAAACGTCAGATGACGACGCAGGAAGGATCGAATGTGGGCGTATGCGCCGTAAAAGGCAATTTTGACGACTGCCAAAACGGTGTTAAGTCCATATTTACAGATGCGGAAATCAAAGAGAAAATGAACGCTGCGGGACTTATGTTTTCAAGCGCCAATTCCATAAACTGGGGGAGATTGGTGCCTCAGATAGTTTATTATATTTCATCATATGCTTCGTTGGCTGAATGCGGTGAAATCTCTCTTGGTGATAAGATCAATATTGTGGTGCCTACAGGTAATTTCGGAAATATTCTCGCCGCTTACTATGCAAAGCTGATGGGCTTGCCGGTAAATAAGCTTATTTGCGCGTCAAATATTAATAAAGTGTTAACGGATTTTATTGAAACAGGTATTTATGACAGAAACAGGAAATTTTATGCTACCTGCTCTCCGTCTATGGATATTCTTATATCAAGCAATCTTGAAAGGCTACTTTACATTCTGACCGGACAGGATGACGCTCAGATTAGGGAATGGTTTGGAAGGCTTGCTTCGACCGGCAGATATGAAGTAAACGATGAAGTAAAGAACGTACTGAGAGAAGAATTCTTTGCCGGCTATTGCGACGATGATCAGACAAAGAAAACCATAAGGGAAATTTATGAAAAATATTCATATACATGCGATACTCATACGGCCGTAGCCGTTAAGGTATATGAGGATTATAAAAATAAAACGGGGGATATGACAAAAACACTGATTGCGTCAACGGCAAGTCCTTATAAATTCAGTTCAAGTGTACTGGAGGCAATTGAAGGCAGTAATTCAGAGCTTGACGAATATGAAATGGTAGATAGGCTGGCTGAGCTTTCAAAGCTTCCGATACCGTCTTCGCTGGCAGAATTGAAGAATAAGGAAAGAATATTCAAGGATTCGATCGGAAAAGCTGAAATGAACGATTATGTATTGAAGGATTTCGGTATTATCTGATGTCATTGTTTGTGATAGGCGATCTTCATCTTGCACTCAGCGATAAATCAAAACCTATGGATATATTTAAAGGCTGGGAAAATTATATGCAGCTTCTGGAGGAAAACTGGAAAAAATATATCTCTCCGGAAGATACGATAGTTTTAGCCGGAGATATTTCTTGGGCAATGAACATAAAAAATGCGTATGATGATTTTTACTGGATAAATAATATGCCCGGAAGAAAGATAATTCTAAAAGGTAATCATGATTACTGGTGGGGATCAAGAAAAAAAATGGAGGATACGTTTTCTCAATGGGGATTTGATTCTTTGTTTATTCTGCATAATAATCACTTTCAATATGAGAAATTTGGCATATGCGGTACAAGAGGTTGGGTCAATATGCCCGGAGAAGCAGCGGATTCAAAGGTTTTAGTAAGAGAATCCGCCAGACTCAAAACTTCGATAGAATCTGCTTTAAAATACGGACTTGAGCCTCTTGTGTTTATGCATTATCCGCCTATATACGGAAACGGCTATAACTATGATATTCTTGACGTTTTATATAAATTTAATATAAAATCATGCTGGTATGGTCATCTGCACGGTTCTGCCATAAGAAATTCAATTAACGGAGAGCGCGATGGAATTGATTTTAAGTTGATTTCAGGTGATTATTTACAATTTTGTCCACTAAAAATAATGTAATTTTATATAAAGTGTAGAAGTAGAAATTTAGTGTAGAAAAATTTAATGGCTTATGTTATAATGATAAAGGTATGCACTTATAAATAAATTGGAGGATATAAAAAATGAGTTTGAAGTCATCAACTAAGGTTGACGTAAATACACAGGAATTGATTTTTACAGTAGACGGGGAAACCTTTGCCGCTGCGATAGATAAGGTTTTTCAGCGTCAGAAGAAAAATATACAGGTTCCGGGATTCAGAAAAGGTAAGGCTACAAAAAAGCTTATTGAAAAATATTACGGTGAAGGAGTATTTTTTGAAGACGCAATCAATTCTCTGATAAATGATGAAATGCCGGACGCAATCAGAGAATCTGAATTGGTTTTAGTTGATACGCCGAAGATTGAAGTTGTTTCTGCCGATACTGAAAACGGTGTTGAATACAAGGCAATTTGTATTCTTAAGCCTGAGGTGACAGTACCGGAATATAAAGGATTAAAAGCTCCGAAAAATGTCAAGGATATAACTGAGGATGATATTAAGGCTCAGATAGAACAGATACGTCAGAGAAACGCAAGGATTGTATCGGTTGACGACAGACCTGCCCAAAAGGATGACGAGGTTATAATAGACTTTGAAGGATTTATGGATGGAGTTGCTTTTGACGGCGGCAAGGCTGATGAATTTCCGCTGAAACTTGGCAGCGGTCAGTTTATTCCGGGATTTGAAGAACAGATAATCGGTCATTCAATTGGTGATGAATTTGAAATAAACGTTACATTCCCTGAAGAGTATCAGATGGATGAATACGCAGGAAAGCCGGCTGTATTTAAGGTCAAGCTGAATGGCATAAATACAACGGAGCTGCCGGAGATTGATGATGATTTAATTAAGGATACGACTGAATTTGACACTATAGAAGACTGGAAAAAGGATATTAAGGAAAAAATGGAGACTCAGTCGGAAGCGACTGCGGCAGCTCAGTTTGAAAACCATTTAATGCAGAAGCTTATAGATACAGCCGAGGGAGTTATTCCGAAATGTATGTTTGATAAAAGAGTCGACCAGCTTATAAGCGAGTTTGAGCGAAATCTTAAACAGCAGAATATGAGTGTTGAAATATATCTTCAGTATACCGGAATGGATATGGACTCCTTTAGAGAAACTTTCCAGGAAAGAGCTGAAAATGAAGTAAAGCTCAGACTTGCTCTTGAAAAAATTGCTGATCTTGAAAATCTTATTCCGACAGAAGATGAAATAAACGACGGACTGAAAGAGATTGCCGAATTTAATAAAATCACAGTTGAAGATATAAAACATAGAATTGATATGGACGCTTACATTACCGATCTTAAGGCTGTCAAGGCTGTTAATTTTGTCAAGGATAACGCTGTTATTGACAATACTATAGTTGAGGAAAAGGAATCTGAAGAAGCTTCTGAGGATTAATTTTATTGTATAAAAAGCGTGCTGTCCTTCGGGGCAGCCGCCTTTGTTAATAGAGAAATTTTAAAAGGCGAGTTGCCGGAAAAGGGAGAATAAATATGAGTTTAGTACCTTATGTTGTAGAACAGACAAGCCGCGGAGAACGTTCATACGATATCTTTTCAAGATTGCTGAACGACAGGATCATTATGCTTTCAGAGGAGGTAAACGATACAACGGCAAGTCTTGTAGTAGCGCAGCTTTTGTATCTTGAGAGCCAGGATCCTGAAAAGGATATAAGCCTTTATATTAACAGTCCCGGCGGTTCGGTAAGCGCTGGATTTGCAATTTATGACACTATGAAATACATTAAATGCGATGTATCGACAATCTGTATCGGTCTTGCCGCTTCCATGGGAGCATTTTTGCTCTCATCAGGCGCAAAAGGAAAAAGACTTGCGCTGCCGAATGCAGAAATAATGATTCATCAGCCACTTATATCAGGCGGATTACAGGGCCAGGCAACTGATATAAAGATAAGAACTGATAATCTCTTGAAAACCAAGGAAAGATTGAACAGGATTTTAAGTGAGAATACCGGAAAAACCTATGATGAAATATGCCTTGATACGGAAAGAGATAATTTTATGACTGCTGATGAAGCGCAGGCTTACGGTCTTGTAGATAAAGTTATAAGTAAAAGATGATTTTTTAGGAGGACTTTATGCCTGATAAACCAATTAAATTTTGTAATTTCTGCGGAAAGAGCGAGGATAAGGTTCAGAGTATTTTTACAGCGGGGACGTCAAATATATGCGATGAATGCGTCGTTTACTGCTATGAGCTTTTGATGGGGCCTCTTGCTAAGGTTAAGCCAAGCAAAAAGTCAAATGACGGCAAGAAAAATCCGTCGGACGGTATGGAGCTTAATCTTCTTACACCGGCTGAAATAAAGGCCGTATTAGACGAATATGTCGTAGGGCAGGACAAGGCCAAAATTACGCTTGCAGTTTCTGTTTATAATCATTATAAGAGAATTTTAAGTCAGGAGGACGGGGAAGAGGTAGAAATTCAAAAGAGCAACGTACTTCTTTTAGGACCTACCGGTGTAGGAAAGACTTTTCTTGCTTCTACTCTTGCTAAAATTCTTGATGTTCCGTTTGCTATTGCAGACGCTACAACAATCACTGAGGCCGGATATGTGGGAGACGACGTTGAAAATGTTCTTCTTCGTCTTATTCAGGCTGCTGATTTTAATATTGAAGCTGCTGAACGCGGTATAATCTATATTGATGAAATAGATAAAATAGCGAGAAAATCTGAAAATACTTCTTTAACCCGTGATGTAAGCGGAGAAGGCGTGCAGCAGGCGCTTTTGAAAATAATTGAGGGTACTGTTTCTAACGTTCCGCCTCAGGGGGGCAGAAAGCATCCTAATCAGGAGTTTATACAGATTAATACTAAAAATATTCTCTTTATTTGCGGCGGAGCCTTTGACGGTCTTGAAAAATCTATTTTGAAGCGTGTAAATTCTTCAGCGATAGGATTCGGAGCCGAGGTGTCTTCTAAAAAGGAAATATCAAAAAACATTTTTCATAAGGTTATACCGCAGGATCTTGTTAAGTTCGGTATTGTGCCGGAACTTGTAGGACGTTTGCCGGTCATAACTGTTTTAGACGAACTGGATGAAGAAGCTCTTGTCAGAATATTGACCGAACCTAAGAACGCACTGTTAAGGCAATATAAAAAGCTGTTTGATTATGATGATATTGAGCTTATCGTTGAACCGGACGCCTTAAAGGAGATAGCAAAGAAGGCTATTTCACAAAAAACAGGTGCAAGAGGCCTTCGAGCTATAATAGAGGGTGTGTTGATGCAGTCTATGTTTGAAGCTCCGTCAGATCCCGATATAACTACTGTTACGGTTACTTCTAAATCAATAACAGACGGCGAGAAGCCAATATTCGGTTCTAAAAAAAATAAGACGGTTTTATAATAAAAAACGACGAGTTTAACTCGTCGTTTTTTGTTATTAATTAGACAGCCAATTATACATACCCGCATATTGATCTGCGGAAAAATTCCAAGAAAAATCAGATTTCATTGCTCGTATAATAATTTCCTGCCATTTTTCATTTTGAGTAAAGTAAATTGTTTTTGCATAGTTTATAACATTGAGCATATCGTATGAATCATAATTTCCGAATGAGAAACCATTTCCGCTGTTTTCATATTCGTTATAAGGCGATACGGTATCCTTTAATCCGCCGGTTTCCCTTACAATAGGAATTGTACCGTAACGTAGAGCAATAAGCTGCGTCAGACCGCAGGGCTCGAATCTGGACGGAACAAGCATAGCGTCTGCGGCAGCATAAAGCTTGTGTGCGCGCTGCTCAGAAAAGAAGATATTTGCAGAAACTCTGTCAGGATACTTCCACTGAAAGTGCTTAAAAAGGTTTTCATATCTTGGCTCGCCTGTTCCGATAACAACCAACTGCGTGTTTTCATCAAGAATCTGTTCGATTACTCGATTTACAAGATCAAGACCTTTTTGATCGGTAAGCCTCGATATAATTCCTATCATAAATTTGTTTGAATCCTGTGGCAGACCTAATTCTTCCTGAAGTTTGAGCTTATTTTCAGTCTTTTTATCCTTGACGTCATCTGAATTATACGAAACGTATATGTCGTTATCATTTTCCGGATTATATATATTATAATCAATTCCGTTTAAAATACCTCTTAGTTGAAGATGTCGTGCACGAAGCAGCCCGTCTAAGCCTTCTCCAAAATATGGAGTCTGAATTTCCCTAGCATATGTGTCGCTTACAGTGGTTATATAATCGGCATATACAAGCCCGCCCTTAAGCATATTAGCGTCCTTTTTATATTCAAGTTTATCGGGCGTAAAGACGCTGTTGGGAAGATTAGTAAACTTTTTAAAGGTTTTAATATCCCATATACCCTGAAACTTTAAATTATGAATTGTCATAATAGTTTTTGTTCCCCAATAAAACGGGTTATCCTTGTAAAGAGTTTTCAAAAAAACTGGTATCATGCCTGTCTGCCAATCGTGACAGTGAATAATATCAGGCTTGAAATCAATTACCGGCATTATGGCTAATACGGCTTTTGAGAAAAAGATAAATCTTTCAATATCATAAAGCGTGGATAAATAAGGCTTGTCAGTTTTGAAATAATCCTCATTATCAACGAAATAGTATGTAATACCTTCGTATTCATACTTCATAATGCCAACGTGAGGAGCAAAATTAAGCTGTCCCATATCCATATAAAAATGGTGAACATATTGGAATTTACTGCGGTATTCCCACGGAATACAGGTATAGCTGGGCAAAATTACTCTGACGTCAAATTCCTCCTTATTAAGCGCTTTGGGGAGAGCGCCTACGACATCGGCGAGCCCGCCTGTTTTCATAAAAGGAACACATTCTGAAGCGGCAAATAAAATTTTTTTCATAGGAATTATCCTCCTTAAATCACAATAGCTATATACTTATTATAATCGCAAATTATTTAACAGTCAATAGATTATCAAAAAATAAAAGGTAAAATTATGGAATTTTGTGCAAAATCAACTAAAATCCCCTTTGAGTTTTTCTCAGAGGGGATTTTTTCTATTCTACTGTAGTATTTCTGAAAATCGCTATATATCCAGGTTTATTTTCAACGGTTTCGTAAATTGGATTATTTAGATAATCATCAACTGAAAAATCATCCGACGATATTCTTAAATCCAAGACGATATATTCAACTTCGTCTCTATGATTTGTTGATTCAAACTCGTAAACCTCGCGGTGGTCATAAAGCGAGGCCACTAAAAATGTTGTCGCCGCTACCGACGAATCATCGGGAACAAGCTCAAGCGCGTCGTCAATTATATCAATTGCACCGTTGTTTTTGTCAGTTTTGTAGCTTTCGTAACCGCTTGTTCTATAATATGTATTGCACATAAACATAAATATCGAAGAGGTTGCTGCAACGGCAAGAACCTTACATCTGAAACCGGGTTTCATATCCTGATAATTCAGTATCATGAGATAGAATAGAAACGCTGCGCTTCCGTAAGTATACTGGAAATTAATATTATGCTGATATGTATAATCCGACATGAGATTAAGGAGAATAAACGGTATAAGTAATATAATCCTCGACGGCTTTTTTATCATAAGCGGCATAAATGCTAATGGAACAAGCATCTGAAGAATGAACTTTATTTTTTCTTCATCAAACGCTTCATGGACAGTGTAAATAGGATTAAGTATAACTGCCTTAATGACGGTGAATAAACTTCCGCTGCCGTCATAAATGAAATTATCGTATCTGTATGACATAGTACCCAACCCGTATTTTGACATAAAATATGAAACTGTTATGAAGTATATAATTGATAAAACAAATACCAAGGCGCCTTTTGATATATTTCGTCTTGATACTATAAAATACAGTCCCAGAACAGCCGCATAAACCGGAGCGTCTTCTTTGACGGCCAGAAGGAGCAACGTGAAGATTACGGAAGGTATCCATTTGTTTTTTTCAAGCGCAAATGCAAGCCAGAGAATGAGAGGAGTTAAAAATTTATTTTCGTGCAGAAAGAAAAAGCAGCCGTTTGCCATTGAAGGAAGAAGTACATAGCATAGTGAAAATAAGATAACGGCGGCGTTAGATAGCTTATGTCTTTTGCAGATCAGGTATAGGGGTATAAGACCGCTTGCTATTATTGCAGCTTGTCCCATAAGCAGAGTGACCGGTGACGGAAAAATAAAGAAAAATGGGAGCAGCAAATAATATATAGGAGAAAAATGAACGGCAAAATGACTTAAAAGTCCGTCGCGTTCGCATGTGGTGAGCGGCTGAAGTGTTTCTTTCATGTAATTAAACATTTGCGAAAATATGCCGAAATCATAGCATGGAGCCCAGTGCTGCAAATATTTGAAAGATGTCAGCAGACCGGTAAATAATGTAAATAAAATTCCGAGAATAGCAATTATAGCAATAGTAGGTAATTTCTTTAATTTAAATCGTAACCAGTCTCCGACGCAGTAAACAGTAACCGCCCCCATTATTATACAGGCGCCAATTGAAAAATAGAATTTGTTGTCTTGTATAATAGCGGCAGATCCGTATATCATGGTTGACGCCATTAAAAGAATTTTATCAAGCTTATGTTTATTAATAAACGTCAATATTATGAAAACGGCAACTATAACCAAAATATAAACTAACATTTTAATATTATTGAAAAATTCAAATGTATTGAATTTATATTCTGAAGTTATTAATTCAAATCCGGCGACAATAATCCATGCGGTGAGTAAGCGTAAAATGGTATTTTCATAACCTAATTTATAGAATTTATCTTTTATAGTAAACCAAAAGCGCTGACGGGGTGAATTAGCTTCCGTTTGATCGCTTATTTCAGATGCAATATTATTATTTTCAGATACGGAGATATCATCTGAAATATTATTAGCATTGTTTTCCATTGGATATTCCTTTCAAGAAGTTATTTTTATTGACTCTATTTTTATTATTGTAGCATAGTTATATAAAAAATGTCAAGAGTTTTGACAACTTATAAATTATGTGTTATAATCATTCCTAAGCTGAAAAAAAGCGTTCAGCTTAAATTTTATGAAACGGAGATTATAATATGGCAGGCAATACATATGTTAATATTACGCCGGAGGGCAAAACGGTCAAAAAAATAGTTATAACTGTGGTAATTGTTTTAGCGGTTATTATTCTTGGCTTTAGCAGTTTTGCTATAGTATCGCCCGGACATACGGGAGTTGTGGTTACCTTAGGTAAGGTATCGGATAAGGTTCTCGAAGAAGGAATACATTTTAAGCTTCCTTTTGTTTCGAGCGTTGAACAGATAGATAACAGAGTCTTGAAAACAGAGGTAGAATCAAATGCTGCGTCCAAGGATCTTCAGACTATTTCATCAAAGGTCTCAATTAACTATCGTGTCAATAAAGCCTCCTCGGCCGAAATATATAAAAACGTCGGTTCAGACTTTACAAATGTAATTGTTAATCCGGCTATTCAGGAATGTGTCAAATCAATAGCGGCGAAATATACTGCTGAGCAGCTAATTACAAACCGTGCGGTTGTGTCAACCGAAATGGAAGAATCTATTTCCCAGAAAATAAATCCTTACGGATTATCAATCGAAGTTTTCAATATTGTGAATTTTGATTTTTCTGAGGAATTCAACAAAGCGATAGAGGCAAAGCAAACCGCTCAGCAGGCTGCACTTAAAGCAGAACAGGATCTTGCAAGAATTAAGGTAGAAGCTGAGCAGACGGTTGAAAAAGCAAAAGCTGAAGCGGAAGCGTATAAGCTTAAAAATGAACAGATAACTGATAAGGTTATCATGATGGAATTTATTGATAAATGGGACGGAGAACTTCCTAAGGTCGCTTCTGATGCCGGAGCGTTATTTGATGTCGGATCATTTTTAGGAACGACAGACGTAACGAATGCGGAAACCGCAGGCCCTGCTGAAGATTCAGAATAATAAAAGGCGCTTCATTTAAGAAGCGCTTTTTTACGGTTCTATTATTATTTTTCCCGCATCCGCGTCTACTACAGCAAGTTTTCCGGAAAAATTGCGTATATCTTCATTAATATCCGTAATTCCGGGAATATTCATTGCCCTGGCAAGTATGGCGGAATGTGAATGCCGATTTCCATGATACGAAACTGCCGCTGAAATAATATCGCTGTCAAGTTCAATAATTTCGCTTGGTGTAAGTATGTACTTATACAATACGATGTTTTTTCTCTTGAAGAAATTTACATCGGGCAGATTTAATAATATTCTTATTACTCTGCCGGATAAATCTATTATATCTGCCGTGCGGGCCTGCATATATTCATCATTTGTTGATCTGAGAAGTGAAATATGCTTAGAGGCGACGATTGACACCGCATACTGTGCTGAAACTGCATGGTTTACAATCAGATTCCTGATGGCCTGAGTGAAGCTCTGATCGTGAATCATCATCTGCTGAATAACAAATATCTTAGCGTTTGCTTCGCTTACTTTATTAAGAGCTCTTTCATAAATGGATTGAAGCTGATTCATTGCGTCAGCTCTTGCCTTCTGAAATCTTTCAAGCTCCTGATCAATGTTATGAACTTTAGTTTTAGGTATATTGTAATGATTGCCGTCAATAAAGACAAGACGTCCGGAGCCTTTACCGTGGCTGACGCTTTTTCCTTCCACTATATGCATAAAAATTACCATGCCTTTGAACAATATTGGATAGGTATGCTTGCGATACCATTATAATACAGTTTAACTGTTTTGTCAACATTTTTTTATGACTGTTGGTCAATTGTTAAATTTGACTATTGACAATATTTCACATGGGGGGTATAATATACTTCGTACAATAACTTCGCTTAAAAAAGGCTGATAATGGAAAAGATAAACAATGATTTTTTGTCAACAATAATTTTATACGATTAAAATAAACAGTTTCAGGAGGAAAAAATTGGAAAGGGAGCAATTTATCCGGGATTTAAAGCATATCCTAATAAAATCTGCATTTCTGGATATTTCCGCATATCTGATTTCTGTTTTTTTTATAGGATTTACTTTCTCAATGGCAGCCGGACTTTTTCTCGGAACAGCCGGAATGACTGTAAATCTTATCCTGCTTAACAGGTCTATCAGAAACATAGTAAAAAGCGGAGGACGCAAAGCACAGTCAAGAATGTTTGAAGGGTATCTGATCCGGCTCTTAGTTGTCGGGGCAGTTATCGCGGCCGCTGTGCATATACCGTTTGTTAATACGGCCGGTGCGGTTATTCCGTTTTTTTACCCTCAGCTTGTTTTTGCGGGGAATGTATTATTGAGGAAAGGGGAAAAGACTGAATGAAGGTGTCTGATTTTTTTCAGGGTTCAAAGGGAATTGAAATAGGCGGGCCTAAAATTGCTTTTTCTTTTGACGTTTTCGGCGTACGCATAAACATAACTGAAACTATTATAATTAGCTGGGCAATTTTAATCGGTTTGACGCTTCTTGTATTGTTTTTAACTCATAATATGAAAAAAAAACCTGAAAAGAAACGGCAGGTCATAGCTGAATTCCTGGTTGAAACAGTAGATAACCTGGTAAAGAATACAATGGGTGAAAAATTCAAGGCTTTTGCGCCTTATATTGCCGCGTTGTTTGCATCGTCTATATTCGGAAGTCTTGTAAGCTTGACCGGACTAAGGTCTGTAACAGCCGATTACAGTACGACGCTTACGTGGGCCTTGATGAGCTTTGTTATGATACAGGCTGCAAAAATAAAGTCTAACGGTATCGGCGGCTATTTGAAATCGTTTATTAACCCGCTTAATATTATAAGCGAAGTTTCAACTCCGGTTTCCATGTCGTTCCGACATTTCGGAAATATTGCCGGCGGTATGATAATTTCAAGTCTTATTTATTTTGCTCTTACCGGACTTTCAACGGCGATCGGACTTGCTGTTCCGATTTTTACAGTCGGTATTCCTGCGGTATTATCGCTGTATTTTGATTTGTTTTCCGGTTTTATGCAGGCGTTTATATTTATAATGCTGACGATGTGCTTTATAGAAAGCGCAAGCTCTGAGCAGTAGAGTTTTTAAATTTGCAAAAATGCCGTTAAACGGCAGTTTTAAACCTCGCTCCGTGAGGCAATTAAAATATTTTATACGGAGAGAAATGGAGTTTGTTATGGAAAATGCAAGAGCATTAGTTTTAGCAGCGTCCGCTATCGGCGCTGGTTTGGCGATGATCGCAGGTGTAGGTCCTGGTATAGGCGAGGGTTATGCAGTAGGTAAAGCATGCGAGGCTATCGGCAGACAGCCGGAATCCTCAGGCGCGGTAACAAGAACTATGCTTCTTGGCTGTGCAATTGCCGAATCAACAGGTATTTATGCGTTTGTAGTAGCTTTGATTTTAATGTTTATTAATCCGTTTATTGGAAAGCTTTAAGCTAAAAAATACATTGAATCCGGAGGAGTACAAATGCTGGAATTTTTATCTATTGATATCGGCACGATAATTTTTACTTTATGTAATCTGCTGATATTATATCTTATTTTCAAGCATTTTCTTTTTGGAAGAGTTCATAAGATCCTTGATGAACGTCAGAATGATGTGGCGGAAACATACAACAAGGCCGATGAATCGCTGGAGCACGCAAAGTCGCTTGAATCGGAGTATTCAAGTCTTATGGAAAGCGCTAAAGAGGAGTCGGCTGAGATTATAAGAAATGCTTCAAAAAAAGCTCAGCGTCGTTCTGAAGAGATAATTACGGACGCTAAAAAGGAAGCCGGAATTATTCTTTCAAGGGCTGACGAAGATATCGAAAGAGAAAAGAAACGCGCCCGCAGCGAGCTTAAAGGTGAAATTTCCGAGCTTGCCGTGATGGTTGCGCAAAAGGTAGTTGAAAAAGAAATAAGCGAAGCGGATCATGACAGATTTATCAATGATTTTATTGAAAATGTGGGTGATCTGAAATGACGGGCGATATAGGAAAGGTCTATTCGCAGGCATTATTTGAAATTGCTCTCGAAAGCGGCTGCTTAGATGAGATAAACAGCGAAATGGGACAATGCAGGACAGTATTCGAGGAAAACCCTGAGCTTATTAAACTGCTTGCGTCGCCTGTAATTACCTTCGGAGAAAAGGCGGAGGTTATAAGTAAAATTTTCGGTAAAGACGGAATAATCAGGGATTTTATCTGCGTTGTTACCCAAAAGGGAAGAATTTCATATTTTTCTGAAATCGCGGAAGAATTTACAGGAAAATACAACGAGCATAACAATATTGTCAAAATGACGGCTATAACCAGTGTTGCGCTAAAATCTGAACAGAGAAAAAAACTTATTGGAAAGCTTGAAGAAAAATCGGGCAAAAAGGTTATTCTGTCAGAAAAAATTGATCCCTCGATTCTCGGAGGTATTATAGTAGAATATGATAATTCACGTATAGACAACAGCGTTAAGGGAAAATTAGAGGCTGTGGCAAAGCAGCTTAAACAATAAGATTAAAGAAGGTGTATGAATGAATTTACGCCCGGATGAAATAACAGGTATAATAAAAGAGCAAATTAAGAATTACAGCTCTAAAATAGAACTTCAGGATGTAGGAACGGTAGTAACTGTTGGCGACGGTATTGCTACTGTTCACGGTCTTGAAAAATGCATGTCCGGCGAATTGCTTGAATTTGAAGGCGGTATTTACGGCATGGCGCTTAATCTGGAACAGGATTTTGTAGGAGCCGTTATGCTGGGATCAGACGCCGAAATAAAAGAAGGCGATTCTGTAAAAAGAACAAACAGGATTGTATCCGTGCCTGTAGGCGAAGAAATGCTTGGGAGAGTTGTAAATGCTCTTGGTCAGCCGATCGACGGCAAGGGACAGATTCTTACGGACAAGACCGAGCCAATTGAAAAAATCGCTCCCGGAATTATTACAAGAAAGTCAGTTCATAAACCGCTTCAGACAGGTATAAAGGCGATTGATTCAATGATTCCTATTGGAAGAGGACAGAGAGAGCTGATTATCGGTGACAGACAGACAGGTAAGACTGCAATAGCTCTTGATACAATTATCAATCAGAAAGATCAGGACGTAATCTGTATTTACGTAGCAATAGGACAGAAACGTTCTACCGTTGCCAACGTTGTGGAAACTCTTGAAAAAGCGGGCGCTATGAGATATACGGTCGTTGTTTCGGCTACTGCTTCGGAGCTTGCTCCTCTGCAATATATCGCGCCTTATTCCGGATGCGCTATTGGTGAATATTTTTTGAATCAGGGCAGAGATGTTCTATGTATTTATGACGATTTATCAAAGCATGCTGTTGCATACAGAACCTTATCGCTGCTGCTTAAACGTCCGCCGGGCCGTGAAGCATACCCGGGAGATGTTTTTTATCTCCATTCAAGACTACTTGAGAGAGCATGCAGTCTTAATGAAAACTACGGCGGCGGAAGTCTTACTGCTTTGCCTATTATTGAAACACAGGCGGGAGATGTTTCCGCATATATTCCGACAAATGTTATTTCAATAACCGACGGACAGATATTCCTTGAAACTGATTTGTTTAATTCAGGGGTAAGACCGGCTGTAAATCCGGGCATTTCAGTTTCTCGAGTTGGAAGCGCGGCGCAGATAAAGGCTATGAAAAAGGTTTCTTCATCTCTGAAGCTGACATATTCACAATACCGTGAACTCCAGTCCTTTTCGCAGTTCGGCTCTGACCTGGACGCTGACACAAAGGAAAGACTCGCAAAGGGCGAAAGAGTTGTAGAAGTATTAAAGCAGGACAGAAACTCTCCGCTGTCAGTAGAACATCAGGTTATAATTATCTATGCGGTTGTAAATAATTATTTGAAGAATATACCTGTAAAGCTGATCGGTGAATTTCAGTCGGATCTATTTGAATATATTGATAATTCTTATCCGGATATCGTTAAATCTATTAAGGAAACACGGGATCTGACTGCTGATAATGAATCTGCGCTTAAAGATGTTCTTTCTGATTTTTCAGCAAAATTTATGGCTGATAAGTCATAAGCGATCGAAAGGTGAGAATATATGGCTTCATCAAATATGAAAGACATCAAGCGCCGTATTAAAAGCGTTGAGAGCACTAGACAGATAACGAAGGCAATGGAGCTTGTCGCGTCTTCGAAGCTGAGGAAGGCTAAGGAAAAGGCTGATAACTCAAAGCCGTTTTTTAAAACGCTTTATGAAACGATGTGCGAGATTGTATCGTCTGATAATACTTTTAATTCGATTTATACGAGAAAACGTAAAAATAACGTTACCTTGCTTGTGGTCATAGGCGGAGACAGAGGCTTGGCCGGAGGCTTTAATGCGAATGTTCTTAAGCTTGCACAGAAGAGATACGACGAGCTTAAAAATAAGGGAGAGGTGGTATTTCTCCCAATCGGAAGAAAAGCTGTCGAGTACTTTGAAAAGCGTAGTGTAAAAATCATGACGCGCTATGAAAATATCTCTGAAAGTCTTTCAATCTATGGCGCAATGAGTATTGCGGATAAAATTATTGATGTGTATAATAAGGATAAGATTGACAGGGTAGAATTATTTTTTACAGATTGTGTATCGCCGCTCTATCAGGAAGCCAAAAGAATGCCCCTAATTCCGCTCGATATAGAAGCGGACGTGGAATATAAGGGATTAACTAATTATGATCCGTCTCCTGAGGCAGTTTTTGATTCGCTGATACCTAAATATTTAGCCGGAGTCCTGTTCGGCGCTGTTGTTGATTCCTTTGCAGCTGAACAGGCTGCAAGGCGGACGGCAATGGAAAATGCTACTGATAATGCGGACGAGATGATTAACGATCTTTCATTAATGTATAATAGAGCGCGTCAGGCCGCCATTACTCAGGAAATAACTGAGATAGTAGGCGGTGCGAGCGTACAGGAATAGGTGCGCAAATAACGTTTATATACGGAGGAAATTATGCAGAATATCGGAAAAATCGTACAAATTATCGGTGCGGTAGTTGATATACGTTTTTCAAAGGATTGCCTTCCGAATCTTCTGAATGCTATTGAGGTTGACAATCAAGGAAAAAATCTTGTTTTAGAGGTCGCTCAGCATATAGGCGACGATATTGTTCGTTGTATTGCAATGAGCAGCACCGACGGACTTGTAAGAGGAATGGAAGCTGTTGACACAGGCTCGCCGATTAAAGTGCCGGTTGGAAAGGAAACGCTCGGAAGAATTTTTAATCTTCTTGGAGAACCGGTTGACGAGGGCGAGCCGGTTCAAACAAAGGAAAGATGGAGTATACACAGGGAGGCTCCGAGCTATGAAGAACAGACGGCTTCAAACGAAGTTTTAGAAACCGGAATTAAGGTTATAGATCTTATTGCACCGTATCTTAAGGGCGGTAAAATAGGTCTGTTCGGCGGCGCAGGAGTCGGTAAAACCGTTCTTATTCAGGAGCTTATAAACAATGTGGCTAATCAGCACGGAGGCATTTCTGTTTTTACAGGCGTCGGAGAGCGAACGAGGGAAGGTAATGATTTATATAATGAAATGAAGGAGAGCGGCGTTATAGATAAGACCGTACTTGTATACGGTCAGATGAACGAGCCTCCGGGAGCCAGAATGAGAGTCGGTCTTTCCGGTCTTACTATGGCGGAATATTTCCGTGATGTTGAGGGACAGGATGTTCTTCTTTTTATTGATAATATATTCAGATTTACACAGGCGGGTTCTGAGGTTTCAGCTCTTCTTGGACGTATGCCTTCGGCAGTCGGATATCAGCCGACTCTTGCAACAGAAATGGGCGCCCTGCAGGAGCGTATAACGTCTACTAGCAGGGGTTCTATTACTTCTGTTCAAGCGGTTTATGTTCCGGCGGACGATCTTACAGACCCGGCTCCTGCAACTACGTTTGCACATCTGGACGCTACAACGGTATTATCCAGACAAATTTCATCGCTTGGAATTTATCCGGCGGTTGATCCTCTTGAGAGTAATTCAAGGATTCTGTCGCCTGACATAGTGGGATATGAGCATTATGAAACGGCAAGGGCAGTTCAGACTATATTGCAGAGATATACAGAGCTTCAGGATATAATAGCTATTATGGGTATGGATGAGCTTTCTGATGACGATAAGCTTATTGTGAACCGGGCAAGAAAAATACAAAGATTTCTGTCTCAGCCGTTTACCGTAGCCGAACAGTTTACGGGCATGAAGGGGAAATATGTTCCTATAAAGGAAACCATAAGGGGATTTAAGGAAATAATCGAAGGAAAACACGACGATTTGCCTGAATCAGCATTTCTTTTTGTGGGAACAATTGACGAAGCGGTTGAAAAGGCTAAAAAAGGTGAAGACTGATGAAATCGTTCACATTAAAAATCATAACTCCGGAAAAGGTTTTTTTCGATGGTGAAACCGACCAGATAATCGTTAGAACTACCGAAGGAGATATAGGAGTACTTGCCGGTCATGAAAGCTATGTGGCTGATCTTCCTGCCGGACCTTTTAAAGTTAAAATAGACGGAAGTTTTAAAATTGCCGCAATTTCCGGCGGCGTGATAAAAATCTCAAAAGAAGCAACAACTATTTTAGCTATGGCTGCGGAATGGGCGGAGGAAATTGATCTTGACTGGGCTAAGCGCTCGCATGAGGACGCTCTTAAGCGTCTGAATGAAAGCAAGAGCGATTTTGAACAAAGACTTGCGGAGATGAAACTAAAACGCGCATTAAACAGAATTAATATTTCTCAAATGAAATAAAATAGGGGACGCTCTTTTCGGAGTGTCCCTTGTTGATTAATTTGCGGAGGAAGTTATGAAAAAGGTCAAAGCTTATGAAAGAAGTCCGTTTTATTATGAAACTGACAGAATGAATGTTATTCATCATTCTAATTATATAAGATGGTTTGAGGAAGCAAGAATATATTTTATGGAACAGGTTGGATATTCCTATGCAAAAATGGAATCGGAAGGAATTATGATGCCAGTATTATCGGCTGCATGTGAATATAAAAATTCAGTTAAATTCGGTGATACCGTTATAATTAAAACTGCTATAAACGAATTTAACGGGTTTAAAATGTCGATACAATATATCATTACTGATAAAAATACAGGAGAACTTCGTGCAAAAGGAAATACCTCCCATTGTTTTACCGATATGTCTATGAAGCCGGTTAGAATTAAAAAGACTTTTCCTGAACTCTTCGATATATACAGCAGCTATGCCGGTGAAAAATTATTCTGAAAATAAAGAGACGTTTTAAAACGTCTCTTTATTTTTTATTCAATATATGATTTTAGATATTTTCCTGTATATGAATTTTCACATTCGGCAATCTGCTCGGGAGTACCTGAAGCTACTATGGTTCCGCCTCCGATCCCCCCCTCGGGACCAAGATCAATAATATGATCTGCGACCTTTATTACGTTTAGGTTATGCTCAATTACAAGTACCGTGTTTCCGGTGTCGGCAAGCTTTTGAAGTACTTCAATGAGCTTGTGTACGTCGGCCGTATGCAGTCCGGTGGTAGGTTCGTCGAGAATGTATATTGTTTTTCCTGTAGCCCTTTTTGAAAGCTCGGTTGAAAGCTTTACCCTTTGGGCTTCTCCTCCTGACAGGGTTGTTGCAGGCTGACCTATTTTGATGTAACCTAACCCGACTTCCTGTAAAGTTTTAAGCTTGCGTAGGATTTTAGGCTGATTTTCAAAAAATTCAACCCCTTCGTCAACTGTCATTTCAAGAATATCATAAATGGATTTGCCTTTATATAATATTTCAAGCGTTTCACGGTTATAGCGCTTTCCTTTGCATACTTCGCAGGGAACATAGATATCGGGCAGAAAGTGCATCTCAATTTTTTTGATTCCGTCGCCCTCGCATGCCTCGCATCGTCCGCCCTTTATATTGAAGGAAAAGCGTCCGGCGCCGTATCCATGAGTTTTAGCGTCGTTTGTATGGGCGAAAAGCTCTCTGATATCTGTAAATACTCCGGTATAAGTAGCGGGGTTTGATCTGGGCGTTCTACCGATAGGCGATTGATCAATGCATATTACCTTGTCAAGACACTCTAATCCTTCAATAGACTTGAATTTTCCTGCCCTGAGCTTAGCGCGGTTTAGCTTCGCAGCTAAATATTTATAAATTATTTCATTTACCAGCGAGGATTTTCCTGATCCGGAAACGCCGGTTATGCATACAAATTCGCCAAGAGGTATTTTTACATTGATATTTTTCAGATTATTTTCCGCCGCTCCCTTAATTATAAGATAATTGCCGTTTCCATGACGCCTTGTTTTAGGAAGCGGTATTTTTTTCTTTCCGCTTAGATATTGTCCCGTTATAGAATTTTCGCATTTCAGCATATCCTCCACAGTACCGGAAAAGATTACATTTCCACCGTTTATACCGGCGCCCGGACCAATATCTACTATATGATCCGCGGCAAGCATTGTATCGTCGTCATGCTCGACGACGATAAGGGTATTGCCGAGATCTCGCAGACGTTTTAACGTGGCTATAAGCTTGTCGTTGTCACGCTGGTGCAGACCTATACTGGGTTCATCCAGAATATACAGCACTCCCATAAGCGATGAACCGATCTGCGTCGCAAGCCTTATTCGCTGACTTTCCCCTCCTGAAAGAGTGCCGGACGAACGTGACAGTGTCAGGTATTCAAGTCCGACGCTTTTTAAGAAACCCAGACGTTCCTTTATTTCTTTAAGTATTCTTTCTGCGATCATTATCTCGCGTTCAGTTAATGACAGCTTATTGATAAAATCAAGAGCCTCTGAAACTGACAGCTCGGTAAACTCCATTATATTCATTCCGCCTACAGTCACGGAAAGACTTTCTTTTTTGAGTCTTTGCCCCTTACACTCAGGGCACTTTATTTCATTCATACAATCGGCAATTTCATTTTTTGAAAATTCGCTGCTGGTTTCTTTAAATCTTCTTTCAAGGTTATTTATGATGCCTTCGAATTTTCCGTAACGGACTCCGCCGCCGAACGAATCTATTATCTTGAGTTCGATTCTTTCATCTGTTCCATATAAAAAGGCGTCGGCTGCTTTTTTGGGAAGATCTTTAAATGGGGTATCAAGACTTATACCGAATTTTTTTGCCAGACCGTTGTAATACATCATAGCAATTGAGCTGTCTGAAAGAGTATTCCAGCCGCTTGCCTTTATAGCCCCCTGCTTTATGCTTAAATCCTTATTTGGTACTATCAGATCAGGATCTATTCGTTGAAACGTACCGAGACCTGTACATTTAGGGCATGCTCCGAAGGGATTATTGAAGGAAAACATTCTCGGATTAAGCTCTTCAATGCTAATATTATGTTCCGGACATGCATAGCTTTGAGAAAACAGCATTTCTTCTCCGTCGATAACATCAACGATTAGCATTCCTCCGGAAAGGGACATTACCGTTTCAATACTATCGGTAAGGCGGGATTCAATGCCCGGTTTTATTACAAGTCTGTCTACAATTATTTCTATATTATGCTTTTTATTTTTGTCAAGCTTAATTTCCTCTGATAATTCGTACATTATTCCGTCGATTCTGACGCGCACATAACCTGATTTTCCGGCGTTCTCAAGCTCCTTAGCATAAGTACCCTTTCTTCCTCTTGCAATAGGTGCGAGAAGCTGTATTTTAGCGCCCTCTTTAAGCTCTTTTATCTTATCAACTATCTGGTCAATCGTCTGCTGCTTTATTTCTCTTCCGCATACGGGGCAATGAGGAATTCCGATTCTGGCATAAAGCAGACGCAGATAATCATAAATTTCCGTTACAGTGCCTACGGTTGAACGGGGATTTTTTGAGGTCGTTTTCTGATCGATTGATATAGCGGGAGAAAGTCCCTCAATGCTGTCAACGTCGGGTTTTTCCATCTGTCCGAGAAACATTCTGGCATACGATGAAAGGCTTTCCATATATCTTCTTTGTCCGTCGGCGTAAATAGTATCAAAAGCAAGAGAGGACTTGCCGGATCCTGATAGCCCTGTCATAACGATAAGTTTATCTCTGGGGATTTCAAGATCAATGTTTTTAAGATTATGCTCCCTTGCCCCTTTTATAATTATTTTGTCGTTCATATTATTAATTAACTTCCTTTCGGCTGCATGATGTATACTAAAGTATTTACATAAGAATCTTAATGTTCTTCAAGTTCTTTTATCTTATCTCTTAAATAGGCCGCATGCTCAAATTCAAGCAGCTTTGCCGCTTCTTTCATTTCTGTTTTGAGTTTTGAAATAAGCTCTGTTTTTTCTTTTTTTGAAAGCTTTCTGTCAGTTTTCTTTTCTATCTTTTCCTTCGAAGTAATCTCCAAGACTTTTCTGATATCTTTTTTTATTGTCTGCGGAACAATACCGTGTTCTTGATTGTAAGCTATCTGAATAGCGCGTCTTCGTTCTGTTTCAGTTATTGCTTTCTCCATCGAATTAGTAACTGAGTCGGCATACATAATTACCTTGCCCTTTGAGTTTCTTGCAGCTCTTCCTATTGTCTGAATCAGAGACGTTTCGCTTCTCAGAAAACCTTCCTTATCAGCGTCGAGAATGGCCACAAGCGATACCTCCGGAATATCCAGGCCCTCTCTCAGAAGATTAATTCCCACAAGCACGTCGAAAATTCCTTCACGAAGATCCTTGATAATTTCCATACGTTCGATAGTGTCGATATCGTGATGAAGATACCTTACTTTTACTCCGGCGGCTTCCAAAAACGATGTAAGATCCTCGGCCATTTTTTTTGTAAGCGTTGTTACAAGAACCCTTTCATTTATTTCAGCTCTCATGTTTATTTCCGACATGAGATCTTCTATTTGCCCTTCAATAGGTTTTACGATGATTTCAGGATCCACCAGTCCGGTTGGTCTAATTACCTGTTCGACGACGCGGCCTGATTTTTCCCGTTCAAACTTTCCGGGAGTAGCGCTGACGTAAACCGCCTGATTTATATGACTGTAAAATTCGTCAAAATTAAGCGGTCTGTTATCAAATGCGCTTGGAAGACGGAATCCGTAATCCACAAGAGTAGTTTTTCTGGCACGGTCTCCTGCATACATACCTCCGACCTGCGGTATTGTCACGTGGCTCTCGTCTACAAACAAAAGAAAATCCTTTGGAAAATGGTCGAGTAAAGTCATGGGCGTACTTCCCGGAGGTCGTCCGGAAAGAATACGGGAATAGTTTTCAATTCCGCTGCAAAAGCCTATTTCCTGAAGCATTTCCATATCATAGTGAGTTCTCTGAGCAATTCTCTGAGCTTCAAGAAGCTTGTTGTTATTCTGAAAATATTCTATCCGCTGTGCAAGCTCCTTGTCTATCTCCTTAATCGCCTCGTTCATTTTTTCGCCGTTTACTATATAATGGCTTGCCGGAAAAATCGCCGCATGCTGTAAGACTGCAAGAATCTCTCCCGTCAAAACATTTATTTCAGTTATTCTGTCTATTTCATCGCCGAAAAATTCAACTCTTATAGCGTTTTCATTTGACGAAGCGGGAAATATTTCTACTACGTCTCCGCGGACTCTGAATTTATTTCTTACGAAATTTATATCGTTTCTTTCATACTGTATAGCGACAAGCTCACTGAGCAGCTGGTCTCGTGATTTTTCCATGCCCGGTCTTAGAGAAACTATCATAGACCGGTAATCCTCAGGGCTTCCGAGGGAATATATACATGAAACGCTTGAAACTATGATCACATCGTTTCTTTCTGAAAGAGCTGTTGTAGCGGAATGGCGCATCTTATCAATTTCATCATTAATTGCGGAATCTTTTTCAATATAAGTATCGGTTCCCGGTATATAGGCTTCAGGCTGATAATAATCGTAGTATGAAACAAAATATTCAACGGCGTTGTTCGGAAAAAATTCCTTGAACTCTGAGCAGAGCTGCGCCGCAAGTATTTTGTTGTGCGCTAACACCAGAGTAGGCTTATTAACGTTTGCAATAACGTTAGCCATTGTAAAGGTTTTGCCGGAACCCGTAACTCCCAGAAGAGTTTGTTCCTTAATTCCCTTATTAATCCCGTCCGTCAATTTTGATATAGCTTCAGGCTGATCTCCGGACGGCTTATATTCGGTTACCAGCTCAAATTTTCTTTTTTTCATACAAATAAAACTCCTTATTTTAAAAGCGAAAAAGCGCCTGATTCTTTAAGAGAAATTGCTTGTCCGTCAGCCACAATAATATGGTCAAGCAGATTAATTCCAACAGGTTTTAATGTGTTGTATATTTCGGCAGTTGCCTTTATATCATCGTCGGAAGGTATAATATCGCCGTGCGGATGATTATGGGCAAGTATTACATTTTCACATTTGTTTTTGTATGTAAATTCAACAATACGTCTGATATTTATACCTACGCCTCCCGGAGCGCCTTCTGCAATTATTTTCCCCGATATAAGACGCAGCTTGTCGTCCAGGCAGGCTATACGTATTTTTTCAACGGTTTCTCCGAGAAACTGCGTTTTGAAATATTCGCAGACTGTATTATAATTGCTCATATGAATGCTGTTGCTGCTTGAATTCATATATTCCTTTGCAAGCAAAGGAATCATTTTTATCAGCACAGCGCTTGCTTCGTCGATTCCTTCTATTTCTTTGAGATCTTCAATATCTGCATTGCATACGCCGCTTATAGTCTTGTATTTATCAATCAGACGGTGAGCTATAGCGTTAGTGTCTATGCGGGGACGGGAGTAGAACAGCAGAAGCTCAAGAATTTCATGATTTGTAAAACCGTCGAAACCTGACTGTATAAATTTTTTACGCATTCTTTCCCTGTGGCCCTTATGAATATTTTCCGACATGTATCCCTCCGAATTGTCTTTCGAATATTAGTTCTTTTACTGATAATATTAGTATAAACTATTTTAAGCAAAATTAAAAGGGGTTTTTAAAAATTTATGAAAATTATATAAGGTTTATTTAAATTTAACTGAAATTATGATATAATGTAAAAAAACCAAATGAAAGCGGAGCGGAAATGAAAGAAATAATAATAAATAAAAACGACTGCGGTCAAAGACTTGATAAATTTATATTTAAAGCGGCGCCTTCTATTCCGAAAGCTCTTCTTTATAAATATATAAGACTTAAAAGAATTAAGGTTAATGGGAAAAGGTGCAGAAATTCAGATATATTAAACGAAAAGGACGTTGTTTCATTATATATAAACGATGAATTTTTCGAATACTCTAAAAACAATTTGGAGTTAGTAAAAAATATAATAAATATCAGCGTTTCGCCGGAGATTGTTTATGAGGATGAAAATATCATAGTCGTTTATAAGCCTGAAGGTATGGATGTTCACAGAGGTTCAGAAAAAGCAAAGTCTACTCTGATTGATATAATTAAAGCATATCTTTACCGTAACGGTGAATATGATCCTGAAAAAGAGAACTCCTTTTCTCCGGCAGTATGCAACCGACTTGACAGAAACACTACCGGACTTGTTATAGCGGCAAAAAACGCCGCATCACTCCGCGAAATAAATGAATTCATAAGAGAACGAAAAATAATAAAGAAATATTTATGCATATGTGCCGGCAATTTTCCGGCGAATCATGGTATTGAAACGGCATATCATAAAAAAGGTCAGCATAATCTTGTTAATATAAGAAAAAGCATGGCGGATGGCTACAAGCAGATAGTAACAGAATATAAGATAATGGAAGTCAAGGGTAATTTTGCATTAGCGGAAATAAACCTTATAACCGGAAGAACACATCAGATAAGGGCGCATCTTGCGTTTATCGGCGCGCCGATACTCGGAGACGGTAAATACGGCAATGTAACGGTAAATAAAAGGTACGGAATTTTCCGTCAGCAGCTATGCGCTTATTCTATTGAATTTGATATTGATTCGGACTGCCGTTTGGGATATCTTGCAGGCAAGAAGCTCTTTGCTCCAAAAGCAGGTTTTACATTCGGCGGATTCAGTATAAAATAATTATACACAAATTACTATTGATTTTGATTGGAAATTATGTTATAATTGTTTATGTTGTATTATTCGCCGTTTAATTCAGGGGGGTAAATTTATGATTTGCGATCTTCACTGCCATACTACCATGTCTGACGGTTCGCTTGGAATCGAGGACGTTATATTGCAGGCAAAACGTATGAATATAGATTTTTTATCTATAACCGACCATGATACATTATCTTCTTTTTCAAGAGCAAAAATTCTTGGAGAACGTTACGGAGTAAAAATGATTCAGGGCGTTGAAATGTCTGCTTGGGATAAAGAGAGAAACAGGAAGGTTCATATAATATGCTACGCTCCTAAAAAACCGGACAGGCTTGAGGGGCTCTGCCTTAAATCCTGTGAGATCAGAAAATCCTGTTCTAAGGAAATGATTGAAAAGGTAATGCAGCTTTATCCGATTACGCCCGAAAGCGTATTAAAGCATTGCACAGGCAGCAAAAGCATATATAAATCTCATATAATGCGCGCTCTTATCGAATACGGTTATGCGCTCGAATTTTATGGTGAACTGGATAAAAAGCTATTTTCGGTGGATAGCGGGATATGTCTTGTTGAACGCGAATATCCGGACGTAAGATTTGTTCTAGAGCTGATTCATTCGGCAAGAGGAGTAGCCGTGATGGCTCATCCTGCTCTTTATGACAGCATGGAACTTCTCGCTGAGCTTGCAGAGGAAAAAAAGCTTGACGGGGTGGAGGTTTACCATTATTCAGCAGATGACAATCAGAAAAAGGAAATGCTTGATATAGCTGAAAAATACGATCTTATAGTAACCGGCGGATCTGATTTTCACGGCTTGTATAATGCTGTGCCGACTCATTTGGGAAGCAATACGACATCAAAAGAAAATCTTGACAGAATAATAAAGCTGTCTAATAAAAAGTAAGGAAGCGAATTTTTTAACATGGATATTATGGAGTCAGCTCTTAAAAAACATAAGGAATGGAAGGGAAAAATTGAAATAGTTTCAAGAACGTCGGTAAATAACCGTGAAGAACTGTCGAATGCGTATACTCCCGGAGTTGCGAAGCCGTGCCTTGAGATAGAAAAAAACCCTGAGCTTTCCTACGAGCTTACCAGAAGGCACAATCTTGTTGCGGTAATAACGGACGGTACTGCTGTTTTGGGATTAGGCGATATCGGTCCGGAAGCGTCTATGCCTGTAATGGAAGGAAAATGCGCGCTGTTTAAGGAATTTGCCGACGTCGATGCATTTCCGGTTTGCATTGATTCTAAGGACACTGACGAGATAGTAAACACTATTAAGCTTATATCTAAAAGCTTCGGAGGAATTAATCTTGAGGATATTTCGGCTCCGAGGTGCTTTGAAATAGAAAAAAGACTGAAGGAGTCTCTCGATATACCGGTCTTTCACGACGATCAGCACGGAACCGCAATTGTTGCAAGCGCGGCTATGATAAATGCGGCGAGGGTTGCAGGCAAAAATATATCTGATATGACGCTTGTTATAAACGGAGCGGGCGCGGCCGGAATAGCGATTGCAAAGCAATTTATTACTCTTGGCATTGGCGATGTTATAATGGTAGACTTAAACGGTATTATTTGCGAGGGAGATACGTTTTTAAATCCGGCTCATTATGAAATGTCAAAGATAACGAATAAGAATAAATTAAAAGGCGGATTGTCTGAAGCAATGAATGGCGCCGACGCATTTATAGGCGTTTCCAAGCCGGGACTTGTGACATCGGAAATGGTTAAATCAATGGCTGATAAGCCGATTATTTTTGCTATGGCGAATCCGACTCCTGAAATAATGCCGGAGGAGGCAAAGGAAGCGGGAGCATTTATTGTAGGTACCGGAAGAAGCGATTATCCGAATCAGATAAATAATGTCGTCGCTTTTCCGGGAGTTTTCAAGGGAGCGCTGGCTGTACGGGCAAGAGACATTAACGAGGAAATGAAGCTTGCCGCCGCTTATGCTATTGCGGAGGGAGTTCCTGAAGATAAGCTTGACGCTGATAATATACTTCCGGATCCGTTTGACAGGAAAATACCCAAGGCAGTTGCAAGGGCGGTTGCGTCGGCCGCAATAAAATCGGGATCGGCCTTAAAAAAGGAGTTTGATATATAATGAAAATCAAATACATACCTAAGGGCGTATGCTCAAGACAGATAAACATTGAAGTTGAAGACGGTATAGTCAAGGATGTTGAATATATCGGCGGATGTAACGGAAATCTTAAGGGGATAAGTCATCTTGTTAAGGGCATGAAGGTTGAGGACGTTATAGAAAAGCTTGAAAATATAAAATGCGGAATGAAAGGAACGTCCTGCCCCGATCAGCTTGCAAGGGCTTTGAAGGAAAATTTATGATTTTAAAGGCATATCGTAAAACGATATGCCTTTTTACTTTGAAATTACTAATTTTATGTTGCTAAAAGTAATTGAATGTGGTATAATACTTAATGGTTTTATATGGGGGTGATGGTATAAAAAAGAAAAGAATAAAAAAACTGTTTAACAGAAATTTTCTTATTATATTTATATTATTGATTCAGGCTCTTTTTATTATTTCTTGCTTGCTTAGCTTATATAATAATGTGACCGTAATCTATGGAGCGCAGATAATTATTTCATTTGTTATGGTATGCTATGTTATAAACCGGCATGATACCAATCCGGCTTATAAGCTCTCATGGACAATATTGATTCTTCTGTTTCCTATTGTCGGAGCTTTTATGTATATATTCCTTCACGCCCAGTTGGGGACTATGTTTTTCAGAAACACTAAAAATCAAATAGTAAGGATTACCAAACCGCTTATTCCGCAGAATGAAGACGTTATAGAAGAATTAAGGCAGGATTCCGTCTATGTTGCTCATTTGGCGAGATATGTAAACGATTACGGCTGTTATCCGATCTATAAAAATACTTATGTTGAATATTATAAGATCGGTGAAGAAAAATACGCCGCTATGCTTTGCGAGCTTGAGAAGGCAGAAAAATTTATTTTTCTGGAATATTTTATAATCGATGAGGGTAGGGTGTGGGACAGTGTTCTTGAGATACTTCAGAGAAAAGCAGATGAAGGAGTAGAAGTAAGGCTTCTGTATGACGGAATGGGAAGTCAGTTTCTGCTTCCGACTCACTATAACAAATATCTTGAAACTAAGGGTATAAAATGTAAAGTATTTAATGAATTTAGGCCGTTTCTATCGACTGCCCAGAATAACCGCGATCATAGAAAAATTCTTGTAGTAGACGGCATAACCGCTTTTAACGGCGGCATTAATCTTGCTGATGAATATATAAATGAAAAGGAAAGATTCGGCCACTGGAAGGATACTGCGGTTATGGTTAGGGGAGATGCTGCGTGGAGCTTTACCGTTATGTTTATTCAGATGTGGGAGTGGAAAAGCAAGCAGCTTAATAACTATGAGAAATATAAGCCGGATTTTCAGAGCTTTCCTGCTGCGGAGGGATATGTTATGCCCTACGGCGACAGCCCTACGGATAATGAAAATGTTGGAGAGCTTGTATATCTTGATATAATAAATAAAGCTAAAAAATACGTTTATATAACTACGCCTTATCTGGTTATTGATAATGAGATGATAACGGCGCTGGGATTTGCAGCTAAAAGCGGAGTAGATGTAAAAATTGTAGTGCCTCATATAGCTGACAAATGGTATGTGAATTATGCGGGATGGAATTATTATAAGGAACTTATAAAGCTTGGGGTGCAAATTTACGAGTATATGCCCGGCTTTATACATGCCAAAAATTTTGTTTCAGACGATGAAATAGCGACGGTCGGTTCGATAAATCTGGATTACCGCAGCTTATACCTTCATTTTGAATGCGGAACATTTTTGTATAAGGTACCCGCAATATCAAGGATAAAATCAGATTTCAACGATATTCTCGGAAAATGCCGGCGGATTACGCTTAAGGATTGTCAGCAGAGACCGTTGATTAAAAAAATAATAGGCGGACTTTTAAGAATGATTGCTCCGCTTTTGTAAGTAAAGGAGATTAATTATTATGAGCGAATGTACGCACGATTGTTCATCATGCAGTCAGGAATGCAGCGAAAGAAGTAAAGAAAGTCTTTTAGAAAAACCGCATGACCAAAGCAATATAAAAAAGGTTATAGGCGTTGTCAGCGGAAAGGGCGGAGTTGGAAAATCGATAGTATCTTCTATGCTTGCCGTTAATATGAAAAGACTTGGTTATAAAACGGCTGTTCTTGACGCGGATATTACCGGACCTTCAATTCCAAAAGCATTTGGGATAAAGGAAAAAGCCAGCGGCAATGAAAATGGCATTTTACCGGCTGAAAGTAAAACGGGAATAGAGATTATGTCCGTAAACCTTATGCTTGACAACGATACTGATCCGGTTATCTGGCGCGGACCGGTTATTGCCGGAGTTGTAAAACAGTTTTGGACCGACGTTATATGGGGAGACGTCGATTATATGTTTGTAGATATGCCTCCGGGAACCGGAGACGTTCCGCTTACAATTTTTCAGTCTTTGCCGGTGGACGGTATAGTAATCGTGACATCTCCTCAGGATCTTGTTTCAATGATTGTTGCAAAAGCTGTTAAGATGGCTGAAATGATGAATATTCCCATAATCGGAATCGTTGAAAACATGAGCTATGCGGAATGTCCGGATTGCGGCAATAAAATCAGTATTTTCGGGGAAAGCAGGCTTGAAGAGGTTGCTAAGGAATATAATCTCAGGATTCTGGGAAGACTACCTGTCGATCCCCGTCTTGCTAAGTCCTGTGATAAAGGTGCAATAGAGCTTTATGATGGAAATTGGCTTGATAATGCAACGGAAATAATTGAAAAACTATAAATATTAACGGCTGGTTTATATTGATCTATTCTGATTAAAATTTAAAAGGATTTTATTGGTATGATCTTTATTGATCAGCCGAAAATTATAAGGAGTAAAAATATGGAAAACTATAAATATACTGAAAATGAAATTGAAGAACGCGCTCAAAGGCTTGTTTCTGAAATGACAATTGAAGAAAAATGTGAACAGTTAAAATATGATTCTCCTGAAATTGAAAGATTGGGAATTGATAAGTTTAACTGGTGGAACGAATGTCTTCACGGAGTTGCCAGAGGCGGTACGGCTACAGTATTTCCTCAGGCTATAGCGCTGGCCGCAATGTTTGACGAGCAGGCGGTGTCACAGGCTGCTGAAATAATTGCCACAGAAGCCAGAGCTAAATATAATCAGTCAAAAAAGCGCGGAGATATTGATCTTTACAAAGGTTTAACTTTCTGGACTCCGAATATAAATATTTTCAGGGATCCAAGATGGGGAAGAGGTCAGGAAACTTACGGAGAGGATCCGTATCTGACTTCGCGGCTGGGCTGCGCATTTGTAAAAGGACTTCAGGGCGACAAGCTTCCATATAAAGCCACGGCTTGTGCAAAGCATTTTGCGGTACACAGCGGTCCGGAGGCGCAAAGACATAGCTTTAATGCAGAGGTATCTGAAAAAGAGCTTTGGGAGACATATTTGCCTGCCTTCAAGGCTCTTATAACTGAAGCTCATGCAGAGGGAGTTATGGGCGCTTATAATCGTTTGAACGGAGAGCCATGCTGCGGAAGCGAATATCTCAACAATCTTTTGAGAAATGAATGGAAGTTTGACGGATATTTTGTTTCTGACTGCTGGGCTATAGCAGATTTTCATGTTAATCATCACGTTACAAAATCAGCTCCCGAATCGGCTGCGCTTGCAATAAAAAACGGTTGCGACTTAAACTGCGGAAACACCTATATTCATCTTATAAATGCCTACAATGAAGGACTGGTATCAGAAGAGGATATAGACAGATGCGTTAAAAGAGTTATAAAAACCAGAATAAAGCTTGGAATGTTTGATGAATGTACGCCGTATGACAGTATTTCTTTCGAAGAAGCGGATTCTCCGGAGCATAATGAATTTTCAAGAAAATGCGCTGAAAAATCAATGGTTATGCTCAAAAACAACGGCATACTTCCGATAAAAAAATCTGAAGTTAAAACAATAGCGGTAATTGGTCCTGCGGCTGATTCAAGAGATGTTCTTAAGGGCAACTATTTCGGAACCTCATCAAGGTATGTAACATTTCTTGAGGGAATTAGAGAAGCCTTTGAGCCGGAGGTAAGAGTGCTGTATTCAGAGGGCTGTCATCTTTTTAAGGAAAGGGTAGAACCGCTCGCACTTCCCGGCGATAGACTTTCAGAAGCGCTTGGAGCTGCGGAATGTGCTGATATTGTTATATTATGTACCGGCTTGGACGCTACCTTAGAAGGAGAGGAAGGCGACACCGGTAACGCATATGCAAGCGGCGATAAGCTTGATCTTAGACTTCCTGAAAGCCAGAGAATACTTCTAAGAGAAATCGAAAAGACAGGAAAGCCTTTAATCATAGTCAATGCTTCCGGAAGCGCAATAAATACGGAGGATAATGCCGACGCGCTTATTCAGGCATGGTATTCAGGCGCTATGGGCGGAAAGGCGCTGGCAGATATTCTTCTTGGAAGGGTTTCCCCGTCTGGAAAGCTTCCGGTAACATTTTACGGAAACGCCGATTTGCTGCCTGAATTTACTGATTATTCTATGAAAAACAGAACCTATCGTTTTGCCGAAAATAATATACTGTATCCATTTGGCTATGGTCTGACTTACGCTCATTTTGAATGCGGAGCTATTGATTTCAAGAGGTCGGGCGAAACCTGCCGGATTGAATGTGAAGTAAAGAATACGGGAAGCTATGACAGTGAAAATGTATTCCAGTTATATATTAAAAGCTTTTCTGAAAACGCCGTCAGAAATTATTCCCTTAAGGGTTTCAGAAGAGTATTTGTAAAGAGCGGAGAATCAAAATCAATTGAGCTTGAGATTCCGATTGAAGCGTTTGCCGATATTGATGAAAACGGCAACAGCGTTATTTACGGCGGAAAGTATGAAATATTCTGCGGTTTTTCACAGCCGGATTCAATTAGTTATATGCTGTCAGGAGAAAAAGCGTCGTCGATGGAAGTTATAATTTGACAATTTTGATATAAGGATATATAATAATAAAAGCTTTTACGGCTGCAATTATGCATTAATAGGGAATGCGGTTAGAATCCGCAGCAGTCCCCGCTACTGTGTGAAGGACGAAAATCTGCCGGACATGTTTATGTCGGTCACTGATAATTTCGGGAAGACTATGCAGATTATTAGGTTGATTTCAAGCCAGGAGACCTGCCGTAAAAGTATTATTAAATTTTTATCGGAGGAATAAAAAATGAAATTAAAAAAATTTATGGGAATTATTGCTGCCGTCAGTATTATAGCGTCTGCCGGCTCTGTCGGAGCGTCCGCGGCGGAAGAACTGCCTATCGGTTATGTAACCGTCAGCGTAGAGAAATTCACGCTTGGTCAGGGATTCATACTTGAGCCTGTCAAAGTGCCTTATTTTGAAGGTGAAACAGGTGCGGATATAACGGACAGAGCTCTTGGCTCAGAAAATATTAATATGGGCAGCGGAACCGGAAGCTATATTTCAAGTATCGCGGACGACGGATTCGGCACAGAGAACATACCGCAGTTTATAATAGACGCGGTTATCTCAAAGGGCCATGAGGTTGACGATCTGCGTGAAGACGGGGCATGGCTCAGCGGCATGGATTATTATGCGATGTCGGGCTGGAATTTCACGGTAGGAAATCAGATCCCGTCATATGGAATAAACGACTATGCTCCAGAGGACGGCGACGTTCTAAGATGGCAGTATACTATAGTCGGCTATGGCGCTGACATCGGATATGATACGTCTTATATGGCTGAGTGGGGCGGTATGGCTTCGCTTATTCCTGAAACGGACCGAACAGAAATTATATCTGTTCTTTCAGAAGCGTATGCGGTCGGATTAAAGGAAAGCGAGGAGTATACAGATGCGCTGAAGATCTGTTCTGATCTTTCTGCTACTCAATCGGAGCTTGATAAAGCTTGTTCTGTACTTAATAAAGCTATAGAATCTGAAACAATCATTGAAGTTTCTGATTTTATTTTTGAAAAAACTGAAAACGGATTAATTTTAAAGGAATTAAAGAATAATTCTTTAGAGGATATAATGATTCCGGAAGAGGTAAACGGAGTCAGCGTTGTCGGTATATCTGATTTTACGTTCGGGCTTTGCAATAATTTGAAAAGCATAAGCATACCGGATACGATTCAGATGGAGCTGACCGGTGAAAATGCGTTTATGACTTCTGAAATGATAAAGAATTTCAAAATGCCTTCGGGAATAAATACATTAAACGACTTTTTTGAATTTATAGGAGCTTCAAAAGATAATATAGACTTGATATATAGTAAAATCGGAAATGTAAATATATCTTCCGAAGCTTCTTTAACCGGTGTTATAATGCAGGTATTGCGGCTACATAACGAGCTTGGTCTTCCCAAATTGGATCAGGATAAGCTTGATTTGATTTCATATAACGGTTTATCGCTCAACGGCTCAGAGAATAGCATTGTAAAAAGCTATTCGGAGAGCAAAAACGGAATGGTTTGCAGTATTTCAACCGGATATGCCCGCGGAGACGTTACGATGGACGGAAAAATTGATCTTTACGACGCGATTGCAGTTTCTGGATATCTTATTGATCCGTCGTCTCTTACAGATGAACAGATCGCTATTGCCGATTTCGATAATAACGGAAATACTGATCTGTATGACGCGATAGCAATAGCTAAAACATTTATGTAAGAAATACCGGTGATTATATGAAAAAAGCGGCTCTATTTATTTCCGTCATGATTATTTTCATGATATTCCCGTCGTATAAGGCGGAATGTATAAGCTATGAAAATATAATTGAAGACGTATTAAAATACAGAGGCAATGTGAGCGAGTATGCCGGTTCGACTGACGGAGACTGGTGCGCTTTTGTATATGGAAGGTATTATGGAGATAATTCTGATTATCTCCATAATCTTTCTGAAAATGTATACCAGAGATATCAGACTGAGCAAAAGCTCAGCCGCAGTAAATCAACTGAATGGCATAGGATTATTCTAACTGTACTTGCATGCGGCGGCGATCCTTTTGACGTTCGTGGCATTAATCTTTTGGAGGACGGTGTATATAACAGGGGAAAAACAGTTTCATTGGGCAGACAGGGACTTAACGGATGGATATGGGGACTTATATCGCTTGACGCTGCAGAAACAGATATACCGGACGGAAGCTTTTATTCGAGAGAAGATATTATATTGGAAATACTTAAACAGCAAAATGGTGACGGCGGGTTTTCTTTATATGGAGAAACAAGCGATACGGATATAACCGCAAATGCGATCACAGCGCTAAGCAAATATTATACGGATAATACTATATATAATTATGTAAACCAGAAAACAAATCAAAGTATAGCTAAAAGCGTAAAAGTAATATTGGATGAAGCCTTGGCATTTTTGTCTGAGTCTCAGCTTTCTGACGGCGGATATGCCAGCGGTGGAACAGAAAATTGTGAAAGCGCGTCTCAGGTATTGTTAGCTTTATGTACTATGGGAATTGATCCTCTGACCGATGAAAGATACATCAAAAACGGAAATACAATAATTGATAATGTCATTTCCTTTAAAAACGATGACGGCGGATTTTCTCATGTCAAAGGAATGCCCTCAAATCCATATGCGTCTGATCAGGCTGCAATCGGTATAGCTGCGGTCGATAGGCTTATTAAAAATGACAGCGGAATTTTTAGCTTTTCTCTTGAAAATCCCGAATATTTACCTACTGAACCCACTGATGTTCCGGTTATAACTAAAGAAGCGACATATATAGAAACGAGTATGAACAGTTTTAATAAAACAGATGTGTATTATGAGTTTACCTCTGTTGCCGAAGCTGAAAATAATTCGTATAATTATGCTTACGGCTTTTATCAGAGTCCGTCGTCTGAAGCTCGGTTAACTTCTTTATACAATTTGACAAATACACGGCCGTCAACCGTTATCAGCGTTGACAGGAACGTTTACAGCAGAAGATCCGTTGAGATTTCTGCAACAGCTTCTTCCGATAAAACGTATGAAACTACAGTAGCCGTGTTCGGGAAAAAAGAAAGCGACGGTAATAATAAATATAAATTCATGTATATAATCGTTCCTTCAGTTATTGCAGCCGGCGCCGGTTTTTATGCGGCCGTAAGACGAAGATTAGTCTTTGGTAAAAATAAATGAATAACGACTTGAAAAATTACGTTTTAGAACTCGTCAAATGCGCTCTTGAAAATAGAAAGCCTCCTGAAAAGCCGGAAAATATAACCTTTGAGGAAATATATAATATATCGTTATTACATAAAATAAATAATTTGATTTTTTATTCTGTTGAAATGATGGATAATAAGCCGGAAACTTTTTTGTATGAAAAGTGGTCCGAAGATCGAGACAGAGCAATCGCACGGGATATAATACAAAAAAATGAGCTTGAAGAAATTAAAAAGGCCGCAGAGCTTGAACAAATTCGTATAATTCCGGTTAAGGGCTTTTTTATTAAGGGGCTTTATCCGCATAGTGACATGAGGTTTATGGCGGATCTGGATATTTTGATAGATTCCGAAAAACGTCAGTCATTAAGAAAGATTATGCAGAATGCAGGATATACAATCAGGAGCTATAATAAGGGAAATCATGACGTGTATTATAAAGAACCGTGTCTTAATATTGAAATACATAATAAGTTATTTACGCCATGTGATAAAAAGCTGCATAGCTATTATAAATCAGTCTGGGAATATGCTTTGGAAACAAGTCCTTATTATTATTCATTCGGGTTAGAGGATAATTTTATTTATTTTACAGCTCATATGGCAAAGCATTATTATGCCGGAGGTACGGGAATCAGGTCGGTTATAGATTTTTATTTGTTTCTGAAAAAATATAAGAATAGTATGGATTTTAATTATATATGGTCTGAATTTAAGAAACTCGGATTATGTAGTTTTTATGAAATGATGGCTGATCTTTCTGAAATATGGTTTGGAAACGCTTCCGGTATAAAACAGACTGATCTTATTGCGGAATATATATTTGAAAGCGGCGTTTATGGGACAAAACATAATAATATTTTGAATCAAATAAATAAAAATGGTAAATATAAATATATTTTAAATAGATTATTTCCAAATATTAATATTATGAAAGAATCTTTTCCGATTTTAAAAAGGCATTGTTATATATTACCGTTATTGTGGATATATCGATTATTTTTTTCTGCTCTGACAAAATATAAAAATATTAGATATGAAATAGTAACGTTAATTAAAAATAAATAATAATTACATTGAGTCAATTATTGCTTTTTCGATTTCTGATATATTAAGATATATGTTTTCAGCAAGAGCAGAGAGCCTATAGAACTTATTTAATTTTTCAGAAGCGTTTATATTTTTAAAATAATTACATCCGGTTATACTATCGTATAAATATCTGGAGGCAAGTTCTGCGGTTATTGATAATAACCCAAGGGAGCAAGCTTTTGCTGATAAGCTGCATCCGGCAGAAAAATATCCTTTTGAAAAAGCTTTGAGCTTTGTTATATTGATTTTATTATCGTCAGTGCAGGATGATCTTGCGGCGTCTCCGAAGTCAAAGGCCGCATACCCCGGCATGATAGTGTCGAAATCTATTATTGCACAGGGCATATTACTTTTAGTGTTTATCAATATATTTGAACATTTTACATCGTTGTGAACAAGCTGCTTAGTACCTAAGATATACCGATTACTTATATAATAATCGTAAATTTTTTTAAAAAAATTATAATCATATGCGTTCTTGTTAAAACTGAATAGTCTGGATATGTTTTCACTGATATTGTGAAAACCGGGTATTGTTATATTAAGCCTTGTTATATCCGCAGATTCGGTGTATTTATGAAAGCTGCCTAAGAGCTTACCGAATTGCTGAATAATATCTGTATTTTGAAATTTGTTAACAGTTATTGTATTTTCCAGGTATTTATAGATTCTCCAGAAACCGTTGTATTTCAGATAATTGTTTATTCCGGATTTAATATAATCAGGAAATCTTCCGTCGGGATTTTCTCCGTTCAGCAGCATTTCTTTTTTTATATGAGAAAGCGTAAAATCAATGTTCTGCATAACTTTTTCAGGTTCCTTAAAAACGTCGGTATTAATTTTTTGAAGTATAAATACTCCTTCTGACGAATATATTTTGTATGTATCGTTTATATGTCCTTCGCCTAATTTTTTATATTTTATATATCCGGATTTAATACCGAATTCAGATATTATAAAATTTATATCTTTCATTCTTTATCTCCTTAATTTTTCTATGTTAAATAATAACAGATATATTATAATATTTCAAGTATTGCAGAAAAATAAAAGGAGTGTTATAATTAAAAAAAGGTTTTTGCCTGATTATCAGGTTTTTATAAATTATTAATAGAATTCCGGTTGGCCGCAGAGGGATTTTATTATTTTTTCAGATTAAGGCGGCAGAATGGAGTTAATTATGTCTTGTTTTGAAAAAATCGGAAATACTATAACCAACAAAAGCAAGGAATTGGCAAGAAAAGCTAAAACTGTTTCTGAAACCAGCTCTCTTAACAATATAATAAGAACAGAGGAAAGAAAAATTGATACTCATTATAAAATGATGGGAAAAATATATTTTGAAAAGTTTGGAAATTCACCGGATGAAGAGTTTTTGTCTTCGGTAGAAGCTATAAATATGTCTATGGCAAAAATAGAGGAAACTAAAAATGAAATAACAAAAATTAAAAACAGAAACTGTTGTCCCGTCTGCGGCGCTCATTTTAAAATTGACGCTATCTTTTGCTCAAAATGCGGAACAAAAGTAAGAGATGAACAGCAGGATAAGAACGAGCAGGCTTATAAATGTAGAAATTGCGGTCATATGCTTGAATCGGGCGCGCTATTCTGCGATATATGCGGAGCAAAGGCTGAAAATAATTTGAATATTGAAAATGAAGATCAGTCTGAAAAGAAACAAGAAACAGCAGTAATATCTGTTCAGCCGGTAGAAACAGATACGGACAATGAAAATAGGAATCCAGATCCTGTAAATTTGCCGGAATATAAAATATGTCCATCCTGCGGAGCTAAGTCAGACGATCCTGAAGCTAAGTTCTGTAATGAATGCGGAAGTTCGATTTGATTTTACATATATTTCCTGAAAATCAATTCAGAACATAAAATTTATAAAAAACTTATTGCAATTTAATTTAATTTATGATATAATCTAAAATATATTAAAATGTGGATGAGTTAAAGCTTGGTTTTAAAAAGCAGGAAAGGAAGTACATATGAAAAATCTCTGTAAAAAAACTTTGGCGGTTTTTTCGTCAGCTTTAATGTCAGGTTTATTGCTGACATCTCCGTTTACTGCGTCTGCCGCAGATTTCAGAAGCGGCGACGCTACGAACGACGGAACGGTGGATCTTTATGATGCGATTGCAATATGCAAGCATATACTTAAAGCTCCGGCGCTGACCGGTTCCAATCTTAAATATGCAGATTATAATAAAGACGGTAATGTTGATCTTTATGATTCAATAGGCATTTCTCGGCTTATACTATGCGACAGCAAATTAAATGAAGTTTTAAATCTAATAAATATGAAAAGATCTATTGAGAATAAGCAGACGCTTGAATTTGACTATAATATTACAGACGCAGCAATGAAGCGTGCTTCTGAATTGCCTAAGAAGTGGTCGGGGTCAACTCGTCCTGACGGTTCGGAGTTTCAGACGATATTTACGGAATTCGGAATAGATTATGAGTATTGCGCTAACTCTATTGCGGCTGTTCCGGCTACTCCCAAGGATTTATTTACCGCTATGATGGATAACAGCGAGGTCAAATCAAACGTTTTGGATAGTAAATATACTAAAGTGGGCATAGGCTATTACAAAACAAACGATATCTATAAACATTATTGGGCGATATTATTGGTTGGCTGATTTATAATGACCGGACGTTTACGTCCGGTCTGTTTTTACATTTATGGAAAAACTGGTTGACCTGTTATAAAAAATATGTTATTATAAATGAGATAAAAATAATTTACGGAGGATTGAAATGAAAATTGAAACGCAATGCATTCATGAAGGCTATTCGCCAAAAAACACAGAACCGAGAGTTGTTCCTATAGTTCAGAGCACTACATATGTATATGATTCGACAGACGATGTGGCGGCGGTATTTGACGATCCTACCAAAAGTCTGATATACTCCAGATTTGAAAATCCTACGGTAATGGCGGTTGAAGCAAAGATAGCGGCATTAGAAGGCGGTATCGGAGCTATGGCAACCTCCAGCGGACAGGCGGCTTCGCTGTGTTCAATACTCAATATATGCAGCGCGGGTGACAGCTTTATATCTACGTCTGCTATCTACGGAGGAACCGTAAATCTTTTTGCAGTTACTCTTAAAAAATTCGGTATTGAATGCATATTCGTAGATGCCGACGCTCCTTTAGAAGAGCTTCAGAAAGCGGTTAAACCTAATACTAAAGCTGTATTCGGAGAAACACTGGCAAATCCTGCGTTAGCTGTTTTAGATATAGAAAAGTTTGCGGAATTAGCTCATAGCAACAATCTTCCGCTTATTATAGACAATACATTCCCTACTCCGATTTTATGCCGTCCTATTGAGCATGGAGCCGATATCGTAGTTCATTCAACTTCTAAATATATGGATGGACATGCTGTTCAGGTAGGAGGAGTTATTGTTGATTCAGGCAAATTTGACTGGTCATGCGGAAAATTTTCTGATTTTGTAGAGCCGGACGAAAGCTATCATGGAATAAGCTATACTAAGACATATGGAAACAATGCATATATCGTTAAAGCAAGGATGCAGCTTATGAGAGATTTCGGCTGTTATCCGGCTGCCAATTCGGCTTTCCTCTTAAATCTGGGTTTGGAAACTCTTGCCATAAGAATGAAGCATTACTGCGAAAACGCTATGATAGTAGCCGCTCACCTCGAGGCTTCGGATAAGGTTGTTTCAGTGAGTTATCCCGGTCTGAAAAACGATAAATATTATGAACTCGGAAGAAAATATTTGCCGGACGGATGCAGCGGCGTTATTTCGTTTACTATAAAGGGAGGAAGAAGCAGCGCCGTCAAATTTATGGATAGCCTGAAGCTGGCGTCTAATGTAGTACATGTGGCAGATATCAGAACCTGCGTACTTCATCCTGCAAGCGCCACACACAGACAGCTTACTGACGAGCAGTTGGTTGCAGCCGGTATTGACGGTGGAATGATTCGTTTTTCATGCGGTCTTGAAAATGTAGAAGATATATTAGCAGATATAGATCAAGCATTGGAAAAGCTTGATTGATTATAAAAAAACCGGTTTTCATTTAGAAAACCGGTTTTTGTTTTATTCTGCTGCTTCTGTGACAGCTTCTGTAATTGCTTCGGTTGTAGCTTCGTCTTCTGACTGAGTTTCAAGATTAGACTGAGTTGTTTCTGCGGTTTCAGCCTGCGTTGACTCCGGTATATCAGAGCTGTCTACATGGAAATCAGTGAAAACAATTTTAAGCTCAAGATTAGGCATAGAAAATTCGGATAAGCCGCCGGAGTTATCAAGCTTTAAAGTATATTTTCCCTGCTGGGTTTCACCCTCTATTATCATTAGACCTTCTTTTTCAGTCGCTTCAATTTCAGGAAGATCTGCCGTGCTGTCTGCGACGTCAATAAATGTAGATATAATAGATTTTATCGGTAGAGCCGTTTTAGGTACTGAAAAGCTGAGTCCTTTATAGGAAGCGTCGACTTTATCGTCCCGATAGGATAAAATAACTCCGGAAAGGGTGTTAGGCGAAGAAAATTCTATGTCCCAGTTAGCCTTGCTGTATTTTCTGAACGATGCGTCCGATTCCTGATCTCCGTATTGTATTTTGGCAGTTACCACAAACGGTTCGTTAAGCTTGGGAGAGAATTTGACATTTTTTCCTCCGGACGAACATGCGCACATTGATATTATCAGAAAAACTGATAAAAAAATAGGAATAATTTTTTTCATATAAAGCTCCTTTAGTTTAATTTTTTAAGCTTTACATTCCGTCTTTATTTTATTCCTTTTCATATTCTTTAAATATTCCCGTCAGCTCGTCAATTATATCTGTAGGAAGCATTCCTTGCATAGAACGCTTTACAGCCGCGTTATCCCCTGCCTTTCCATGAATATAAACTCCGGCGTAAGCAGAAATATTTTGCGCTGTAAAGGACGCAATAATTCCGCTTAAAACATCTCCGCTTCCGCCTTTGCTCATTCCCGGATTACCTGTCGGGCATACATATGCTCTTTCAGGAGATGCAATAATTGTACCGGCTCCCTTTAAAATGACAGTACAGTGATAATTTTTTGCAAAGCATTTTGAATATTCAAGTCGATCCGACTGGATTTCTGCCGCTGTAACGCCGCATAGCCGTGCCATCTCTGCTGGGTGGGGAGTCAATGTAATGCTTGACTTTGTTTGTCTAATAATATCTATGCAGTCTGTTATGCAGTTTATTCCGTCTGCGTCCAAAATAATAGGACAATTTAAATTTAACAGCAATTTTTTTACCAGAATCCTGCTGTCTTCGCTTACTCCTATTCCGCAGCCGATAAGTACGCATGTGGCTTTTTCTGCTGCTTGGCGTATCTTTTCATATGCGTCTGACGTATAAGTTCCGTTGGCAGAGGTATCAAGAGGAAGATATACGGCTTCCGGCAATTTCGCGGCAAATTGCGGTATATATTGCTTAGGCGTGCATACAGTCAGTAGTCCTACGCCGCATCTGGAGGCGGCGCATGCAGACATTATCGCGGCTCCCGGCATGGATTCACTCCCGCAGACATTAATAAGACGTCCATAATCTCCTTTGTTGGAATCAGCTTTTCTTTTGGGAATAGATTGCTTAGCGATGTGATCATCGAGTTCTTTTATAGGATAATCAAGCGTTTGATAAACTTCAAGAGGTATTCCTATATCTACGCTTACAATATCTCCGCAGAATTCCTTAAGCGGATACTGAGTCGTTCCGAATTTTCGGCCGCCGAAGGTAACGGTTATATTAGCTTTCAGCATACCTTCGGAAACGGCGCCGGTTTTACAATTACCGCCGCTTGGGACATCGGCAGCGATTTTAAATCCTTGGCACGCTTTAAAAATACGTTTAATATTATCCGGAAGCTCTCCGTGAAATCCGGTTCCGAAAACGCCGTCTACCTTTATGTCAGCGAAAGAATTTTTAAGGATATTTAGCATCTCGCTTTCTTCTCTGATAATTGGTATACCCTTTAATTTTTTGAAATTCAGATAAGCAAGCTCGGTTTTTGGTTCTCCGTTTAGAAGAAGGATTTTAGAATCTATTCTCATTTCCTTAAGCAATATTGCCGAAACGAAACAGTCGCCGGCATTATTTCCATTTCCGCAGAGGAAAATTACTTCCGGTTTTCTTGAAAGCTTTTTATCGCAGCAGAGAATGTTTATAACTCTTTTAAGTTCAAAGGCAAGAGCCATTCCGGCGTTTTCCATCAGCTTCTCATAGCTTACGCCGGATTTATCGGACTCCTGTTCAAGTATTTTCATTTGATTCGGGGTAACAATTATTTCTTTGTGTATCGTTTTCATATTTTAATTCCTGTAAAACGGTTGTGAATTTTTAAATACTTTTTCAGCAAATTCAGAATCCGCCGATATAAAATCTATCGGTATTCCATCGGCATGAGGCAAAGCTTTTTCTGCAATTTTATTATAAATTTCGGTCGGATTTTCTTTTCCGCCGTAATTTAATGCAACAAGATAGCTTTTATTCCCGTCTTTTACCATCAGCTTAAGATATGCCGAGCTGATTTCCTGAAGTTCTTTAAAATAATCTGACATAGCTCTAACCATTTTTACCGGGTATTCCTTTGGCTCGCCAACCATAATTTCCGATTTGCTTTTTTCAGCTTTCAATGAAATATTTTTTATATCGTTGAGCATGTCGGAGGTCAGAATTATATTTGCCCCGTAGGGGTTTATAACGATGCCGTCCGCTTTGCCTGCAAACCTTTGCAAATCCTTAAAATTAGCCGCAAGAACGCTGTAATTTGAATTCATATCATATTTTCTAAGCTCATTCCAGTCTGTAAAAAACGGATAATAGCTTTTACCTTCGCTGTTTTGAAGTACCGGAAAAGAAACCTCGCTATTTTTTCCAAGCTTGATTTTTCCGGATTTAACTCCGTCGATTTTTAGGTTTCTGGTATCTGCGGGTACAATATATTCAGCTTTGAAAATTTCTGTAAACAAAAGCTTCCACATTTCTTCATTTGCAGGATCTTTAGCATTTTCCTGAAAAAACCAGCAGGCAGTTCTCACCAGCGATGGATTTACGATAAGCCGTGTATCCTTGTTATCAGTTTGCTCCTGCGGTTTTTTTATAATGTCAAAAAGGCTCATTTTTAAATAGGTTTGTCCGCTGTCAATTATAATCGTTTCAAAGCCGCTCCGATAAAGGTCGGCCAATAAAGCCATGCGGTATTCGGCAGGGTTTTCCGCTGATCTTACATCATAACCCTTCTGTTTTTCGTGAACATAGAATATATCAAAGAAATCCTTTTCTGAAAACAGGTATGCCGTCGCGCTTCCGTTTACGTTTCCAAGATAATAGTTGTTTGAAGCGTCGGAAAATGCAGTCCATATTTTTTCAGCAGATTGAATTTCCTTTATAATGCGTGTGTAAAGCTCGGCGTTTTTCTTGCTGTTGAATTTAACTATCAAGTCCTGTAATACTGACATGGTTTTGCTCCTTTTAAATTATTTTTTAAGGTTCCTTGGAAGATAGGGTCTTATGCAGTCCAGAATTTTTTCATTAGGTGAAAAAATCAGTCTCATACTGCCGTTGGATTCATCTGTTAATTCGGCATAATGGGATTTTTCCGTACCGCCGACGGCTGAAACTGTTGTTCCGCTGAAAGGCTCTACGGCTTGGGAATATTCTCCGAACGCTGTAAAATTTTTTATATCCGCCGAAATCATGTTCACCCTTTTTCTTTTGGCAATGATCTTGTCAATGTCAAGAATTCCGTTTGTTACGGTATACTCATATTCGATATTAAGTCCGGTAAAAAGCAGATATATCGCATAAGCCGCGCCTGCGGCAAGAATAAAGGTCAGAGGAAAGATAAAGGTCAGATAAAGCAAAAGCGCAACGATAACGCCTCCTCCTGCTAAAACGATAATCTTTTTTATTGAGTCCGAGGAATTCTGTGTTTTGGTGACAAGCTGTTCTGCAAAAGTATCCATTTATTATTTCTCTCCTTCGCTATAATAGTTTTGAATAATTATAGCATACTTTTAAAAAACTTTCAATAAAGGGCTTGCATTTTTCTTTAATATTGTTTATAATATAATAAACACATTGACTGAGAGAGTAGGCAGCGCTTTTTAAAATTCACAGAGAGGATGGCCGTAGGCTGAAAGCCGTCCGGTTTTTCGCACTGCTGAAGTTCACTCACGAGTGGCGGTTCCGAAGTAATGATTATTGTAAGTTCCGACGTAATGTCTGCGTTAAGGACAGGGGAGTGTCGGCTCTTTGTTAATGGGTGGTTTATAAGCAAGCTATGTCTTGTCCTATTATAGGGCAGGGCTTTTTTTATACCCTTAAATATCCATACATCCGGCAGAAATAAAAATTATATGAGGTGATTCAATGAAACAGCAGCTTGAGAATATCGAATCAGCAGCTTTTAAAGAGGTTTTGGAATGCGGTTCGATAAAAGGTCTTGAAGATCTTAGAGTAAAATTTCTTGGAAAAAAAGGAGAGCTTACTGCTATTTTAAAGCTGATGGGTAAGCTGTCAGCCGAGGAAAGGCCGATTATTGGTCAGCTTGCAAATAAAATCCGTCAGGATATTGAAAACGCTGTTACAGCTAAAATGTCAGAGCTTAAAGCTAAAGAACAGGCGGAAAAAATCGCGGAAGAAACGATAGATATAACGCTTCCCGGAAAACCGCAGGCTTTCGGTAAGCTCCATCCGCTTTCTATTGTTGAAAATGAAATAAAAGATATTTTTATGGGCATGGGTTTCAGCGTTGCCGACGGGCCGGAAGTAGAATATGATTATTATAATTTTGAAGCGCTTAATCTTCCGCCGGATCATCCTGCAAGGGATACTCAGGATACGTTTTACATTACGGATAACATACTCCTTAGAACTCAGACGTCCTCAGTACAGGTTCATGTCATGGAAAATCAGAAGCCTCCGATTAGAATTATTTCACCCGGACGTGTTTACCGTTCCGATGCCGTTGACGCTACTCATTCTCCTATATTTCATCAGATAGAAGGACTTGTTGTAGATAAGGGCATTACTATGGCGGATCTCAAGGGAACGCTGGAAACGCTTATGAAAAAGCTTTACGGAAACGACTGTAAAATAAGACTCAGACCGCATCATTTTCCTTTTACCGAGCCAAGCTGCGAGGTCGATATAAGCTGTTACATGTGCGGAGGAAAAGGATGTTCCGTTTGTAAAGGGGAGGGCTTTATAGAGCTTCTCGGCGCAGGAATGGTTCACCCTAAGGTTCTTGAAGGCTGCGGTATAGATTCGGATATTTATTCCGGCTTTGCTTTCGGAATGGGCCTTGAAAGAATGGTTACGGCAAGATATGATATAAGCGATATGCGGCTTCTTTATGAAAATGACCTGAGATTTTTAGAGCAGTTTTAATATAATATGGAGGAAAACAAATGGATTTATCGATGAAATGGCTTTCAGATTATGTTGATCTGAATGGAATAGATATAAAGAAATTCTGTCATGAAATGACAATGAGCGGTTCAAAGGTAGAAGGTTATACTGAAGAAGGCTGTGAAATATCAAATGTTGTTGTGGGAAAACTGCTTTCAGTAGTACCTCATGAAAATTCAGATCATTTAGTAGTATGTCAGGTTGATGTCGGAAAGGATCAGCCTGTTCAGATTGTAACAGGAGCTTCAAATGTAAAAGAGGGAGATGTTGTTCCGGTTGCCCTTGACGGATCTTTGCTCCCAGGTGGAATTAAAATCAAAAAAGGTAAGCTCAGGGGTGTCGAGAGCTGCGGCATGCTTTGCTCTCTCGGAGAATTAGGTCTTAATCTTCATGATTTTCCATATGCAATTGAGGATGGAATTTTCATAATTAAAGAGGATTGTGAAATCGGTCAGGACATACGCTCTGCATTGGGGCTTAACGATATATCAGTAGAATTTGAAATTACATCAAACCGTCCTGATTGCCTTTCTGTTACCGGACTGGCGAGAGAAGCTTCGGCAACGTTTAATGTTCCTTTTAATGTTCCTGTTCCTTCTTTTAGGGGAATTGACGGAAATATTGAAGAGCTGCTTAACGTCAATATAGTCAATACGGAAAAATGCAGACGCTACTGTGCAGGCGTCGTTAAAAATGTCAAAATCGAACCCTCCCCGAGATGGATGAGAGAAAGACTCAGAGCAAGCGGAGTAAGACCTATAAATAATTTTGTGGATATTACTAATTACGTTATGCTTGAATACGGTCAGCCGATGCATGCATTTGATCTCAGATATGTTGACGGCGGCGAAATCAATGTCAGAAATGCGGAGAACGGCGAGAAAATAACTACATTGGACGGCGTAGAACGGACGCTGACAGATGAGATGCTGGTTATAGCTGATAAGTCAAAGCCTGTTGCAGTTGCGGGAGTAATGGGTGGAGAATACAGCGGTATAATGGAAGATACGTCGACTGTTGTTTTTGAATCCGCTTATTTTGAGCCGGTTCAGGTGCGTCGTACTGCTAAAAAGCTCGGTATGAGATCGGACGCTTCAGCCAGATATGAAAAAGGCGTCGATCCGCTTATTAGCATGGTATGTCTTAACAGGGCGTTTCAGTTAGTTGAAACGCTGGGCGCCGGAGAGGTTGTGAAAACCGTTATAGATAAGGATTATACGGATAAAACGTTGAAAACAGTTGACTTTAATCCGGAATGGATAAACAGTTTTCTTGGAACGGAAATTCCGGAATCCGAAATGATAAAATATCTTAATATGCTTGGCTTTTCAGTTGAAAACGGAAAGGTCGTTTCTCCCAGCTATAGAATTGATATAGAGTTTAAAGCGGATATAGCCGAAGAGGTTGCAAGAATTTACGGTTATAATAATATACCTTCTACAGCCTTCAGAGGAGTTGCGGAAGCTGAATATACGGCCGAGCAGAAATTTATCAAGGCGGTTAAATCCGGTATGGCGGCTCTTGGCTGCTATGAAATAGCAACATTCTCATTTGTTTCACCAAAACATTTTGATAGAATTAAACTTCCGAATGACAGCATTCTCAGAAATGTTGAAAAAATAACCAATCCTCTTGGTGAAGATACAAGCGTTATGAGAACAACAACTATTCCATCTATGCTTGAAATTCTCTCTAGGAATTACAATAACAGAAATGAAAAGGCAAGGCTTTTTGAAATAAGCAAGGAATATATTCCGACAAGTCCTGATAAGCTTCCTCTTGAACCCGACAGGCTGACCGTCGGCATGTACGGCGGCGGTGCAGATTATTATGAATTGAAGGGAATTGTTGATACCTTGCTTGATTCTCTCGGCATAAAGGATTTTGAATATATAAGAGCCTGCGATTCTGACGCATTCGGAGAAGCATGCGCATTCCATCCGGGTAGAAGCGCAGTAATAATGAAAAATGGAAGAGCAATCGGAATACTTGGAGAAATTCATCCGGAAGTTTCCTCTAATTATGAAATAGGCGGAAGAACGTATATAGCCAAGCTGAATATATCTGATATGCTGGAGCTGGCTGAAACTAAGATATCTTATAAGCCTTTGCCTAAATATCCGGCTACTACAAGGGATCTAAGCCTTCTCTGCGATGATTCACTGCCTTCGGGAGATATAGAAAAGTCTATAAAGAACGCTGCCGGAAAGCTACTTGAAAAGGTTACGCTTTTTGACGTATACAAAGGAAAGCAGATTGCCGAAGGAAAGAAAAGTATTTCTTATTCTATAAGCATGCGTTCTCATGAAGGTACTCTTACCGATGAACAAGCCGATTCAGTTATGAAAAAAATATTAAAAGCTTTAAATGATATAGGCGCTGAGCTCAGAATGTAAAAAATGTTCCCCTGCGTATTAAATGCGCAGGGGAACATTTTTTAATCTGAGCTTTCAGTTTCATGGTTAGTAATAATCATTTTTACTGTGCTGTATAAATATGGCTTTAAAGAATTAAGCTCTACAGGTTCGTTATAGAGTATTGAAGAATAAATAGTTGAGCTCACAAGTTCAACTATCATAAACAGCATTATTTCAGGATCGTGCAGCTTTTTGGGAGCGTCTTCAAGCATTTTGTCATAAATATTAATGAAACTGATGTCCTCCGAATTACCGGAAATAAGAGCGTTTTTAAATATGCCCCAGCTAAGGTTTTTGGATATGAATTTTAAAAGAGATTTATCCTCGTTTAGCTGGTTGACTATATTATTAATAATAAAAATTATTCTGTCCTGAAAATCAAGCTCAGGGTATTTTTCAAGTTCTTCAAGAGCCGTTTTAAAAATCTGAGTAGATTTATGCGTTATTAGTTTATTTTTTATATCGTATTTATCTTTGAAGTAAAGATAAAAAGTACCTTTCGCTACTCCGGCTTTTTCAACTATTTCAGATATTGATGTTTTGCTGAATCCTTTAGTGGTAAACATGTTAAAAGCGGTATTTAAAAGAGATTCTCGTTTTCTTTTTTTGTTTATATCGAGCTTACCCATTTTATCAGCTCCTTTCTTAATTTTTATAAGTTACATTTATTATAGTATGTTTTTCAGAACATGTCAATACAAAAAAGTGACTAGTAGTCAATAATCTGGACTTGTTAATTTTATGCATGTATACGAAATTATGACTATCAGTCATTTATGTGCCGTTTTTCTATTGACATTGTACTGTTATGGAAGTATAATATAGCCATTAAATGACTACCGGTCAGAAAGGAGAGGCAATGTGGTTAAATTCGGAAAGTGGATTGCTAAGCACAGAATTATAATACTTGTCATATCGGTACTTTTATTAATACCATCAGGGATTTTCATGGCAACGACCAGAATAAACTATGATATTCTGTCTTACCTTCCGAAAGATATTGAAACAATGAAAGGTCAGGATATTTTAATGGAGGACTTTGGAAAAGGCGGCTTTTCCATGGTCATGGTTGAAGGAATGACCGATAAAGAGGTAGTTGAAACAAAAAAGAAAATAGAAGCTATTGATCATGTCGCAGATGTTGTGTGGTATGATACGATTGCCGATATATCTCTTCCCAAGGAGGTTCTTCCTGAAAATTTATATGATTTTTTTAATTCGGAGAATTCTACTTTAATGGTAGTATTTTTTGACGACGCCACTTCCGGCGACGGAACTATGGCGGCCATCGAGGAAATGAGGGCTGTAACAGGAAAACAATGCTTTATCAGCGGCATGTCGGCAGTTCTTACGGATATGAAAAATCTTTCTGATAAAGAGTCGGTTATGTATATTGTAATAGCGGTCATTTTAGTCAGTCTTGTTTTAGCCGTAACTATGGATTCGTTTCTTATACCGCTTTTCTTTATGCTCAGTATAGGAATGGCGATTATTTATAATCTTGGAACGAATATGTTTTTCGGGGAAATATCGTTTATTACCAAAGCCCTGACAGCAGTTTTGCAGTTAGGAGTTACAATGGATTTTTCCATTTTCCTGTGGCATAGCTATCAGGAGAATCAGCTCAGATTCCCGGGTGATAAGGAAAGGGCTATGGGCCATGCTATTTCCAATACCATTTCGTCTGTTGTAGGAAGCTCTGTAACAACAATAGCGGGATTTCTTGCAATGTGCTTTATGAGCTTTACTCTCGGAATAGACCTTGGAATCGTAATGGCAAAGGGAGTTGTATTGGGTGTTATAAGCTGTGTTACCATTCTTCCGTCTTTCATACTGACCTTTGACAGAGCGATTGAAAAAACGCGTCATAAGGAAATAATTCCGTCAATGAAGAAGCTTTCTTCGTTTATTGTCAGAAAGTCATGGATATTTATTACCGCATTTGTTGTATTGCTTATACCTGCAATTTACGGATATACTCATTATGATGTATACTACAATTTAGATTCTACACTTCCTAAAGATTTAGACAGCATTGTCGCTAATTCAAAGCTTACGGACGAATTTAATATGAGCTCGACGCACATGCTGTTAGCGGATTCGAAGATGAAATCCAAGGACGTAAATATGATGCTGAAAGATATGGAGAACGTTGAGGGCGTAAGCTTTGCGCTTGGTCTTGATACATTAATAGGTCCCGCAATACCGGAAGAAATAATACCCGAATCTGTAAAGTCAATACTAAAAAGCGATAAATGGCAGCTTATAATGATAGGCTCTGAATATATGACGGCTTCCGATGAAGTAAACGCACAGGTGGAGGTTTTGAATGATATAGCAAAAAGCTATGATAAAAATGCAATGCTTATTGGAGAAGCGCCGGCTACCAAGGATCTGATAGAAGTAACAGATAACGATTTTAAAACCGTAAGCGCTGTTTCTATAGTTCTTATATTTTTGATAATCACTGTCGTTTTAAGGTCAGTTTCGCTTCCAGTTATACTTGTTGCAGTTATTGAGTCAGCTATTTTTATAAATATGGGAATACCGGCCTATACAGGGACGAAGCTTCCGTTTATAGCTTCAATTGTTATCGGTACTATTCAGCTTGGAGCGACTGTAGACTATGCAATTCTTATGACGACCAGGTATAAAAAGGAACGTTTTAGGGGCAGAGAAAAAAGAGAAGCGGTTGAAATTGCACTTTCAACATCAATAAAATCTATTATAGTAAGCGCGCTTGGATTTTTTGCGGCGACTTTCGGCGTGGGAATTTATTCAAGTATTGATATGATTTCGTCGCTATGCACTCTTATGTCAAGAGGCGCGATAATAAGTATGTTTACTGTAATCTTCGTTCTGCCTTCAATGTTTATGATTCTAGATAAATTAATTTGCAGAACTACGCTCGGCTTTAAAAAGAAAAAGGTTTAATGGAGGAACATCAATTATGAAAAAGCTTACAAGAATTCTTGCGGTTTTAATGTCTGTTCTCATATCGGCATATAGTACCGGCGCTTTTGTATTGGGAGCAGAAAAAAAGACAGCCGGATCATCGTCCTTATCTGATGAAAAAAAAGATACAAATATAAATTCTGATATTGTAAAGGAAGAAACTGTTTATATAGTAGCAGGCTCTGACGGATCTGAGAAAAATATTATTGTCAGCGATTGGCTTAATAACAACGGAGGTCTGGATATTATAAACGATAAATCGGATTTGTCGGACATAGAGAATGTCAAAGGCGATGAAACCTTTAGTGAAAGCAATGGTAATGTAAAATGGTCTGCAAACGGATCTGATATTTATTATAAGGGTACTACCGAAAAAAAACCTCCGGTAACTGTTAAGGTATCTTATAAGCTTGACGGTAAAGATATTTCACCAGAAGAGCTGGAGGGCAAAAGCGGTAAGGTTACAATCAGATACGATTATACGAACACACAAAAGGTAAGTATAAAAAACGGAAAAAATGAAAGGGAGATATTTGTTCCTTTTATGATGCTTTCTGCCGCCGTACTTGACAGTGAAAAATTTGATAATGTGGAGGTAACTAACGGCAAGCTGATTTCAGACGGTGAAAGGCTAATAGTAACAGGCGCGGCTCTTCCCGGACTGAAGGAAAGTCTGGGACTGGATAAAAAGGAAAACGATATAAATATACCGGAGTATTTTGAATTTACTGCGGACGTAAAAAGCTTTTCAATAGGAACATCAATAACAATTGCTACAAACGAGCTTTTTTCCGAGATTAATATGAATGATGTGGATAATTTAGATAAGCTCGACGATAAGATTGATGAAATTACCAAAGCGGCCGATAAACTTGCAGACGGTACTTCCGAGCTTTACGATGGAATAAAAAAATTATCTGACGGCTCATCATCGCTGACAGATGGTATTGATCAGCTTGCAGACGGTTCGTCAGAATTAAACGGCGGAGCCGCAGAGCTTGCCGATGGAAGCAGCCGTCTTGCCGACGGAGCTTCAGAATTAATCGGCGGAGCCGGAACTCTGACAGAAGGTATACATTCCGCCTCAAGCGGTTCGAAGGATTTAGCAGAAGGAGCTTCTGCGTTGTCAGACGGTTTTTCACCTATAATGGAAGGAGCGTCGGCGCTGACAGACGGCGTATCCTCTGTACTTGACGGATCAAAGCAGGTTGAATCGGGCGCAAAGGCTCTTACAGACGGAGCGTCTGAGCTGGAATCGGGGTCAGAATCTCTATATAAATCGTCTCAGCAGCTATATGATGGAATTTCTGTTGCTAAAGACGGATCGTCACAGTTAAAAGAAGGGGTTGAAAATACGATAGCCGGCGCTGAACAGCTTAACGACGGAGCAGTTTCTCTTGCGGAGGGTGCGGAAGGTCTTTCGGCCGGAATAAGCGAGGCAGGTCAAAGCCTTGATGAAACAATCGAGTATAACAGACAGGTGCTTGCAGGTTTGGAGGCAATATACCAGCAGAATCCTGATGAGAGTATAGCTCAGATGATTGCAACATTGCAGCAGACTATAGTCGGTCAGGAACAGATTTCGGCTTCTATGAAGGCTGGCGGAGCAATAAAGGACGGTGCGTCCGCATTGAGCGGGGGAGCGGAGGAGCTTAGGGACGGAGCGTCGGCGATCTCCGACGGAGCAGCCGCCTTGTATGATGGAGCTGAAAGCCTTGACAGCGGATTAAAGGAACTAAAGGACGGCGGGCAAAGACTTGCGGCCGGATCTAAAACGTTGCATGAATCTATCTCCTCTCTTTCTGATGGAGCGGAGGAGCTGTTTGACGGAACAAGCGCGCTGTCAGCCGCTAATCAGTCGCTTAAGGACGGTGCAAAGCGGCTTAAGGACGGAGTCGGCTCTGCCGCCGGAGGCGCCGATTCATTGGCTTCCGGAGCAAATTCTTTATACGGAGGACTGTCAAAGCTGGAAGACGGCAGCGGTTCTTTATCAGAAGGCGCTTCCACAATTTATACGTCTATTACCGCATTGAGGGATGGGCTGTATTCTTTGTTATCGGGAAGCTCTTCGCTCGAAGACGGAGTTTCAGCTTTGAAAAGCGGAAGTTCGGAGCTTGTCGACGGTATTTCGAAGCTTGAAGACGGTTCAAAGGAATTAGACGAAGGTATGAAAAAGTTTAAAAAGGAAGGTACGGATAAAATAAAGGAATTCTATAAAGACGACTTTAAAGAATTCATAGACAGACTTAAAGATTTATCTGACGTATCGAAATCATATTCAAGTTTTTCCGATATCGGTAATAATATGGAAGGTAATGTTAAATTTATATATACAATAGAGGGAATCGGCGAATAATTTGCATAAGAAAAAGCGTCCGTATCATTAGCTGAGGAGGATAAGAAGGGAAGTGTATGTAAGGTGGCGCTGCAGCCGAAAGGTTGCAGCGCCATTCGCTATTACAACTCATACCTATTCCATTTGCTAATCTGCGCATAGTAGGATGAATAGTTTTTGTCATAAGCCGTTTTATGCCAACTTCCAGTTTTGGCTCTCTGTCTGTAACTTCACCATGCGGGCATAGAGGCCGTTTTGCTCCAGCAATGTTTCCGGCGCGCCTGCTTCTGCCACTGTCCCATCCGAAAGCGCCACGATCTTGTCTGCTCCGGCCACGGTGCGCATCCGATGAGCAATCACCAGCACGGTCTTATCTGCAATCAGGCGGGAAAGAGCCGTTTGAATCAGGGTTTCATTCTCTACATCAAGAGAAGCCGTGGCTTCGTCCAAAAGAATAATAGGGGAATTTTTCAAAAAAGCACGAGCGATGGAAATCCGCTGCCGCTCACCGCCGGAAAGCTCGCAGCCGTTTTCGCCGATATGGGTGTTCCAGCCATCCGGCAGCTTTACGGCAAATTCGTCCACATTGGCAAGCCTTGCCGCAGCCAACACCTGCTCGTCGGTAGCGTCCTTATTTCCGATTCGTATATTTTCCATAATGGTGTTGTCGAACAGAGTGACATCCTGAAACACAATGGAGAACAGGGAAAGCAACGTCTCAGGTTCGATTTTGGAAATGTCCATGCCTCCCACAGAAATCCTGCCTCGGCTCACATCCCAGAACCTCGCCGCCAGTCGTGATACCGTAGTTTTGCCGCCGCCTGACGGTCCCACCAAAGCTGTGACTTCGCCCTGTTTTGCAGTAAAGGAAACATCCTTCAATACGGTTTCCCCTGTGTTGTAGGCAAATCCTACATGGTCAAATGTAATATCATAGCCTTTGTTGGAAAGCCTGTTCTCTCCCTGTTGAATGGGATGATCGAGGATTTCATTCATTCGGGCGATATTGGTGCGGGTACTGATAACCGCCGCCAGATTTTGCAGCGCCCCTTGCAGCGGATCGTAAAGCCGTGAGACAACCAGCAGAAACATAAAGAAAGTCAGCACGTCGAGACTGCCCCCTATCAGTAGGATAGAGCCTGCCAGCGCAACCGTGGCAATCCCCAGCTTCAACACCAGGGATGCGGACACCACAAAGGCAGCCAGCCCAAACTCATTGAGAATGGAGCGGTGTTCCACAGCGCGAATTTTCTTTTCCAATCCCCTTAAGTATTCCTGTTCGGCATTGTTGACCTTCAGGTCGCGTACCGTCTCAATGCATTCCTGAATCCCGTCTGCGCAGGCCATCTTCACATTCATGGACTTTTGATTGAGCCGTTCCTGCACTTTTGAGGAGAAACCTACAATAGCAAAGGCAATCGGCAGTACCCACAGCGCCGCCAGCGCCATACGCCAGTCAAACACCAAAAGGCTGATAGAAATTAACACCGTGGAGATGATGGAGCCGGCCAGTTCGGGAATAAAGTGGGAAAAGCTCTGCTCCAAAAAGGTGCAGTCGGCCATGATGGTACTGGTGAGGTCAGCCAAATCTTTTTTTCCGAAGAAAGACAGCGGGATTTTTCGCAGCCGTTCAGCCAGCGTAATCCGCCGCACGCCGCTTTCTGTATAAGTGGCAAAGTAGGTGGCGTTGTACTGAATGTAAGTAGTAAGCAAGATCAAACTAATGCACACTGCGCAGCCCACGATGTAAAAGATAAGTTTTTCACCTGGAACACCGCCGTTCATCAAATCGCCTACTAAAAAATACAGCAGGCTCACCGGGAACATAAATGAAAGGTTTTGCAGCACGCAGGCCAGACAGCCTTTCACCAAATCTTTGGCTCCTTGCTCGGAAAGAGCGTATCGTTTTTGCAGCTTCTTAATCACTTTATTGTACCTCCTTTGAAACTTTCCACTGAACGGAAGTTTGATAATCCTGCCACATGCGGCTGAAAATACCGTCTTTTTCCAGCAGTTTCCGGCTTTTACCGCTCTCTGCGATCTGTCCGTCCTTGATAACATAGATTTTGTCTGCGCCGGTCACAGTGGAGAGACGATGTGCGATCATAATAACCGTTTTTCCCTCAGACAGTTTAGAGAAGGCGGCTTGTACGCGGGTTTCATTGTCCGGATCGGCAAAAGCTGTAGCTTCGTCCAGAATAATAATGGGTGCGTTTTTCAGCATAACACGGGCGATGGCGATTCGCTGCTGTTCGCCCCCGGAAAGATAAATGCCCTTTGAGCCGATCACGGTGTCCGCGCCCTGGGGCAGCTTTTCTAAGATATCATCGCACTGGGCGTTGTGGAGCGCGGCCATGATTTCTTTCCGGGTGGCTGTCGGCTTACCCATGCGCACATTTTCCAAAATTGAGGCTTTGATCAGTCGGCTGTTTTGGAACACAAAGGAAACGGTATTCATAAGCTCTTCTTTAGAGATGTTCCTCACATCGACGCCGCCTATTTTTACAATACCGCTCTGAGCGTCAAAGAACCGGCAGATCAAATTGGCAAGAGTGGTCTTGCCACCGCCGGACGGCCCCACAAACGCTACGGTCTGTCCCTTAGTAATAGTGAGGGAAATATCCTTTATGACTTCGTTTTCTCCATCATAGCTGAAATGAACATGACTGAGCTGAACCGAAGCGTCTTTAGGGTGTTCCGGCTGTTCCGGATCTATCATCGGCTGCAGACTTAATACACTGTCGATTCTCTGCAAAGCGTCGTCTACAATCATAGCGTTTTCGCTTTGGAACATAATGCGGGTAAGGGTGACAGAGATAATGGGGGTAATGATGATGTAAAAAATCATATCCAGCAGAAATTCTGTGTTTACATCGCTTTGTGTAAACATCAGTCCACCGGCTATCAGCGCGGCAAAGACTCCGTTGATGGCCGCTGTGTAAAACATCATAGGCGTTCGAAGCTGTTTTGTATAGGCAATCACCCATATTTTATACCTGTCAATAGAATCCTTGAATTTTTTGAAAGAGAATATTGTCTGTCCGAATGTCTTAATAACCGGAATCCCCCGGACATACTCCACCGCTTCGTTGGACATATCGTCCAAAGCGTTTTGATATTCTTTCATCTTTTCCTGCATCCGCTGTCCGGTCATCGTCATCATAATCAGAAATCCCAGCGCTACCGGAACGAGGCTCAAAAGCCCGAGCCGCCAATCAAAAATCAGTAGTAGCGCCAAAAGACCGCAGGGTGTTGCAATGGCATTGGCGCGGTCGGGAAGCTGATGAGCCAGATAGGTTTCGGTGGCGGCGCTGGATTCGTTGACAATTTTGCGAAGCCTGCCGCTGCCGAACTTTTCTACAAAACCCAACGGCAGTTTGACGATATGTTCCATAGTTTGCAGGCGCAGATTAGTAGCGATACGAAACGCTCCTTTGTGGGAACACATAAGCCCTCCTATGTAGATCAGCGCCGAAAAAACAGCAAACAGTACCGCCATCCAGCCGTTATGCGTCAGATTTTGCGCCTGGCTAAAGTCCGGCGCAACTTCCAATACTTCCTGAATGACTTTCCAGATATAGTAGAAAGGCGCTAATGCGATGAGGGCGCTGATTGCCGAAAGCGCCCATGAAGTATAGATTAGATATTTGTGGCTGCCTGCAATCTGTAGCAGTCGTGACAGATTGGATTGTTTTTTCAAAGAAGATTCCTCCTTTTATTTTATATATGATAAAGAGAACGTAAGCGCGTTCTTCTTATATCCGTATGAGTTAGCCACAGCTAACTGGCGGGTAAAAATTACAGGGCGCTACTGCCCCATAATTTTCATCCACCCGGCTGTATAAAAGGCTCGCATTTCATTTACATAATTTTCTGCATCTTGGAGCGGCATTTCGTGGATTACCAGTTCAAAAAAGGTGTGGAACATGCCTGTAATCAAAATATGCTCCAGCGTGGGATCAATCTGCGGGGAAGGTCGCCCCAGTTCCTTTAGAACTTTTAGATAAGCGTGGGTACCTTCAACCTCTATCTCCACCATTTCATCAATAAGCCCTGAAAACTTTGTCCCCTCTGAACAGCAAAGGATGAGTTTACATTCATCCAGATGTTCATAGGCATAGTGGAGCATCTCGAACATACAAGCGCCGGAAATATCGCTCATTACTTCAGGCTGCCGCTCATATGGAAGCTGGGCAAATTCTTTTTGCGCTTTGTGAAAGCAATTCAGCAGATAAGCATAATGCTCTCCAATCAATGCTTCAAACAGCTCTTCCTTGCTTTTGTAGTAGCCATAAAAAGCTCCGGTAGTCATGCCTACAGATTTAACGATATTCCGCAGGGAAGCGTCTTTAAAGCCTTTTTCTAAAAACTCTGCTTTTGCGGCCTGATGGATAAGCTCCAAGGTTGTCAGATTTCCATCTATTTTGCACACCCCCACCAACTATAACGCTGTTATATATCACTGTTATTATTATATCCTGCAAAGACGATTTTGTCAAGAGAAAATTTGATACTATTTACCCAACCGTTTTTTTACCGGACTTTTCTTACTGGGCGTCTAAAATACTAAACGGGCGGAGCTCTTGCGCTCCGCCCGTTTAGTATTTTAGATAAATAATTTCGCGATTCACAACTTCTTTTGCTCGATCCTACCTGCGCCATTTGGTTTTCAGTTGTTCAGGTTCCTCTTGTCAACATATTGGCAAAAAACATCCGCTTTTTTCTATAGCTGAGGAAAGATTAAAGTAGCGATCTGGAAATATATAAGCATCGAGCACGTATCGACAATAGTGCTGATTAATGGCGTTGCCATTAAAGCCGGATCAAGCTTTACGCGTTTAGCAAGAAGCGGAAGCACACATCCGATAAATTTAGAAATTATAACTGTTCCAATAATAGAAAACGATACCGTTAGTGAAAGTCTTATATCCTGATTATAGAATATAAATATTCTAAGACCGTTTGCAAAAGCAAGTATTACGCTTACGATTAACGATATTCTAAATTCCTTATAAACAACCTTGAAAAAATCCTTGAATTTGATCTCTTCGGTAGCAAGACCTCTTATGACTGTGGTAGAGCTTTGAGAGCCGCAGTTTCCGCCTGTCGACATTAGCATTGGTATAAATGAAACGAGGAGGGGCAGAGCCTTGAAAGCGTTTTCATAATGCGTCAAAAGCGAGCCAGTTATAGTTGCGGAAAACATTAATATAAGCAGCCAGCCTATTCTGTTTTTTGCATGTGTAAATACCGAAGTTTTAAAATATGCGTCAACCGTCGGCTGTATTGCAGCCATTTTTGAGAAGTCCTCTTCGTTTTCTTCCAGTATAACGTCGAGAACGTCGTCGAAGGTAATGATTCCTACCATTCTGCGGTCATTATCGACAACGGGCATTGCAAGGAAGTCATATTTTGAAAACTTTTTTGCAACGTCCTCTCTGTCCTCATGGGTTTTAACATAAATGACGTGGGTATCCATTATGCTTTCGATAGTAAGGTTCTCATCTGCTGTGACCAGATCGAGAATCGTCACGAAACCGATTAATTTTCTTGATTCTGTAACATAACAGGTATATATAGTTTCCTTTACAACTCCGACTTTTCTTATCCAATCCAGAGCCTCATGGCAGGTCATTTCCTTATGAAGATAAACGTATTCTGTGGTCATAACGCTTCCCGCGCTGTCAGCCGGATAGTTCAATATATCGTTTATTTGCTTCCGGGTTTCACTGTCGGTGTTCTGAAGTATTCTGGAGACGACGTTTGCCGGCATTTCTTCTATAATGTCTACTGTATCGTCAACGAATATTTCGTCCAGCATTTCCCTCAGCTCTTTATCGCTGAATCCGCTGATAAGGTGCATTTGGGTATCGCTGTCCATATAGGTAAATGTTTCCGCGGCAAGCTCTTTAGGAAGCAATCTGAATATCAGCGTGATGTCGCGGGGTTCGAGAGTTTCAAGAAGCGCCGCAAGATCCGCAGGATATAAATCCCTGACTGCCGATTTAATTTTTACATAGTTTTTTTCTTTTAATAGTTCAAGAAGCTTTTCAGTCATGATTATTACCTCCGGGAAACATTTTTTAGGAAATAAAAAATCCGCGCAGAAACCTGACACGGATAAATAATCGTAAAAATTATAAATACCGTTCAAGCTTTAGCTTCGCAGGGCATGAAATTACATTAAAATATGCCTTAATTCTTTCGACATATCCTGTTAACCATCTCATAGTGTCTCCACTATTTTGCGGCAGCAACCCGTATCCCTGTGGTAGCCTTACCTACCGGACTATTTTCTTTGAATATATTTTACTATATTTCGCTCTTTTTGTCAATATTTCATTTATGTTTATAGTCCGAATTAACACAAAAATATTGTAGAATTTACATAAATATTATATATCATTTTGTTATAAATCATAGAAATTTATTTGAATTATTAAAAAGCGGTTACAATTTATGAAGAGATGTGTTATAATGATATTGTTTTGTAAACAATTTATAAGGAGTGGAATTGATGAAGTCTAAAAATCCAAAGATAGCGACAGTCCTGACTGCTTTGGTTATGACGTTTTCAATAGGTTTTAGTGCAAATGCTGAATCCTTGCTTGATTTGACCAATACTTATTCAAAGGAGGGAAGCAGCGCAATCCTTAATTATGATCCCGAGAATAATACATATGAGCTTGTTGACGGGGACGGAAACGTTATTGAAACAGAGACGATACAGAATGATAATTTACAGGAATCAGAAGAAACCGTTACTACCGTAAAGACTGATACGGTGCCTGTTACTGAACCGCCTGCTGAACATTCCGTTACTGTCGCAACTACCACTACAATACCACGAAATTGGTACATAGCGAGATACAGGGAAGAGGTTTTATCTGAGATTGCCGCCAGTACAACCGCTAAGCCTGTTACCACCACTATTAAAACCACCACAACTGTAAAGACTACTACGACAAAAACAACTACAACTACGAAATCCGTTAGGGACGGTATCGACGTTTCAAGACATCAGGGAACGATTGACTGGACAAAGGTTAAAAAAGCGGGCATAGAATTTGTTATGATTAGGGCAGGCTATGGAATGTATTCCGATCAGGTAGACGCCAATTTTAAAACGAATATAGCCGGAGCGCAAAAGGCCGGGATTGAATGCGGAGTATATTGGTACAGCTATGCGGTAAATACGTCCGAGGCTTTAAAAGAAGCTAAGGTTTGCTATGACGCCATAAAGGGATATAAGCTGAGCTACCCTGTTGCATTTGATATTGAGGATGATAGTCAGACTCATTTAACAATGACTCAAATATCCAATATTACCAAGGTATTCTGCGACTATTTGGAAAATAAACAATATTATGTTTCTGTTTACAGTTATGCAAGTCTGCTTAATACGAAGATGAACAGCAGCGTTTTATCAAGCTATGACGTTTGGGTTGCTCATACCGGGGTTTCTAAGCCCAATTTCAGCGGTAATTATGGAATGTGGCAATACAGCCATACAGGAAAGGTAAACGGAATCAGCGGAAATGTGGATCTCAATTACGGATATAAGGATTATCCCGGAATAATGAAAAAGAATAAGCTCAACGGATATACATAGTTTTTAGGGGTACTGTTTTATCAGTACCCTTTATTTAGTAAAGGGGGAAACGTATTGCTTAAATTTATACTTGGAGGCGCCGGATTCGGCAAATCAACGGTAATTATAAATGAAATATATAAATTGGCTGATAGCGGAAAAAAAATAATAGTTATTGTACCGGAACAGTTTTCATTTGATTCCGATAAAAAGCTATATAAAAAATTAGGCTGCCGGCTATTCAATAGAATTCTTTCATTAAGCTTTACAACCATGGCAAGAGAGATTTTTGAAAAATACGGAAGCAGGTCGGGAGAGTATGCCGATGATATGCATAAATATATAATTATGCATAAAACAGTTAAAAAACTGTTATCAGACAAACAGCTTAAATATTTTGCAAGGCAGGCGGGAAGACCTGATTTTATAAACGACGCCTTAAAAATTGTTGTTGAATTCAGACAAAGCGGCATTTCTGCCGATGATTTCATAGCTAAAATGTGCGGTGATAATGCTTCATTATCCGAGAAAATATCGGATTTGTCTATGATATATTATACATATGACAGTATGCTTGCAGAGAATGAGTTAAAGGATAGCCTAACAGATATTTCAGAAGCGGCGGCTATAGCAGAAATAAACGATTATTTTAAAAATACAGTTGTTTTTTTTGATGAATTCGAGAGCTTTACGGGTGATGAATACAAGCTTATTGAAACGATTATAGGACAATCAAACGACGTATATGTTTCTCTAAGGCTTGAACAGCTTGAAAATAACGGAGTTAATTTATTTGATTCGGTTAAAAACACATGGAAGCGATTTTATCAGATTGCGCAGAAATATGGCAAACCTATTGATACTGTTAATTTAATTAAGCCAGTAAAATACAAAAACGAAGACCTTGCACATTTGAATTTAAATATACTTCGTCCTGTAAGAAAACGCTTATCTAAGTCTGAAAATATAAAAATATGCGAATGCCGCGACCTATATGAGGAGGCGGACTGGATTTGCTCGGAAATAAAACGGCTTGTGCGGAACGACGGGTATAAATACAGCGAAATTGCGGTTATGTCAAGGCAGCTTTCGGAATATACATATATTTTTGAGGCCGCGTGTGAAAAATATGAAATACCGTTTAGTTTAGATATTAAAAAAAGCGTAATGCATACCTCTATTATGCAGTATATTTCAAGTATTATTGAAATAATTTCAGAAAAAAATTTTTCTTCTGAAATGATATTTAAATACGCTAAGACCAGTCTGAGCGGAGTTGCGTCCGAAAGAATATCAGAGCTTGAAAATTATTGCTATGAATGGGATATTGACGGCGAAAAATGGATGAAACCATTTTCAGCGGGATTGGATGAATATCCATTTGCAGAAAAGACAAGAAAAGAGCTTGTCGAGTCTCTTCATAAGCTTCGTTTAAAGTGTGTTGATACTGACAGCAGGGGAATTTGCCGCGCTTTGTTTGAATTTATAACAGAAATGAACGTTCAGGAAAAGGTAAACGGAATAATAAGCGGCTTCAAAGAGAAAGGTTTTATTTATCTTGCTAAGGAATTCAAGAGAATTTGGGGACTGCTTATGGATATTCTTGAGGCTGTTTCCGAAACCGGAGGAGATATTTCAATCACAGGCTTTCGCGACATTTTTATTATGATGCTAAGACAGATAAGCTATTCGGTCCCTCCTCAGACTCTTGACGGCGTAAGGATAGTTTGTGCAGAAACAGCAAGACTTGACAGCCCAAGAGCCGTATTTATCGCAGGCGTAAACGACGGATTTTTTCCGGCAAATATTAGTCAGAATGGAATTTTAAATGAAACGGATAGGCTTCTGTTCGAGCAGTCTGGAATCAGTCTTTCAAGATCAAATGAGGAATTAATAGCCGATGAGAAACTGATTGTATATAAAACGATTACCTATGCGTCTGATAAGCTTTACATAACATATCCTTTGTCCGACAGTATGAATCGGAATAGGTACGCGGCTCCGGTTTTAAAGCAAATAAGAGAAATGTACGACAATGAGATTCTGGAATATGCTTCGGATAAAAATATTATTGATTACAGTTTAACTCCTAAGGCTGCTTATATTAATCTTGTACAGCATTTTGGAGAAACCGGTCAGGAAATTGAGAGTATCAGAAAGGCTCTTGAAAATAACGAAATTTATAGAGGAAGAATACGTTATCTTGAAAATGTAAGCAGCGACAGAAATTTTATTATAAATGACAAGTCCCTCATGAAACGGATTTATTCTGACAGACTGACTATTTCCGCAACGGCGGTTGAGGAATATAATACCTGTCACTTTAAATATTTTTGCCATACAGGTCTTAAGCTGAGAATAAAGAAAAAAAAAGCTTTTGATTATATTAGCCAGGGCAATTTAACTCATAGGTGCCTTGAAAAGATACTTGGATCATGCAAAAACAAAGAAGAATTTGATAATTTAAACCATGAACAAATATCTGAAATAATACATAAATGCATAAATGAATTTATTGAAGAGGGTTTGGGCGGAGAGGCTATGCTTACGTCTTCTGCTAAAGCCTCGCTTGAAAATATTTCCGGCAATATAGAGGTATTAATACGACAGCTTCAATGCGAGCTTCGTCAGTCTGAATTTCGTCCTGTGGCGTTTGAGCTTGACGTTAGCGAGGGCGGCAACAGCCCTGTAATAAAGACCGCGGACGGCATAGAAATTTATCTGCGGGGAGTAGTTGACAGAATTGATATTTATGAAAAGGATAATGAAAAATATCTGAGGGTTATAGATTATAAAACGGGAACAAAGACGTTTTCAATTTCGTCGTTGCTTTACGGCATAAATATGCAGATGCTTATTTACATGTTTTCGGTTACAGGAAAAAACGGAAGATTTTCTGATTATACGCCCGCCGGAGTTCTTTATATGCCGTCCGGAGGAGCGGCTTGCGGCCGCGATAGAAATGATGAGCTGTCGGTTGACGATTATCTTTCAAAGCATTTTAAAATGAACGGAATCGTACTGAGCGACAGAACGGTTCTAAACGCCATGGAAAAGGATATCAAGGGAGTTTATATTCCTGCAAAGCTTTTGAAGGCGGATGGAGGAACAGGGACTCTCATGCTTAATAAAAAGGCTTCCTCTTGCCTTAACGCTAAAAACTTTAAACGTCTCAGAAGCTATACGGACAGCGTGCTTTTAAAAATGTGCAGCGAGCTTTACGGAGGTCAGATACAAGCCGATCCCATAATTTTTGGAAAAGCGCCTTGCGATTACTGCGATTATTGGTCCGTGTGCGGCAATGATCCTGTTGAGAATTATCATGAGCCTGAAAAAAATGCAGAAGAAATTATGATGGAAAAACTCGGAGGTGAAAACGATGAGCAGATGGACTAAAGAGCAGCGTCAGGCTATAAACGCTTCAGGACGCTCAGTAATTGTATCGGCAGCGGCAGGCAGCGGCAAAACCTCCGTACTTGTTGAGAGACTTATAAGGATAATTTCCGACCGCGAAAATCCGGTTCCCGTTGAAAGAATGATCGTTGTAACGTTTACAAACGACGCGGCGGCGGAAATGAAACAGCGTTTAGCGTCGGCGCTTTCTTCCATGATAGAAATAAATCCGGACGATAGCTGGCTTTCCAGGCAGAATTCTATGCTTTGCTGCGCTTCTATTTCAACAATACACTCGTTTTGTTTTGATTTGCTAAGAAATAACATAAATCAGCTTTCTTTATCTTCAGGATTTAGAATAATAGATGAAACCGAGGAAAACGTTTTAAGGATTCAGGCGTATAAGAATATTTCAGAAAGATTTTATAACGAAAGATACGAGGATATGATTACGCTCAGAAATAACTTTTGCGTAAACGACGATAAGCCGCTTGAAGAGCTTGTTTATTCCCTATATAACTGCGTATCCTCCGTGCCCTTTTTTGAAAAATGGCTTGACGAAGCTTATGAAAAATATAATGGGGATCAGTATAAAGACTATTATATAAAATATGTTGAATCTAAAATTGATTTATGCAGCAGTTTGTTAAACAACGCTTCATGTCAATCTATTACCCTAAACAATGAAAAAATAATGTCGTTGATAAACGAAGATAAGCTTTATCTTGATAATATTTTTACTTTCTTTAAAAACGGAGTATTTGATGAATTTCATCGTAGCTTGTCTGCTGTAAAATTCAGGAACTTTCCTTCAGGAGTGAAAAATTCTGAAAATCCTGAGCTAAGGCAAAAAATAAAGTCATGTCGTGATAATTATAAAGAAATAATTATCGAATTGAAAAAAAGTTCAGAAATATTAGTAAATGCAGAGTCTGATCTTGAAAGGCACAAAATAATACAAAAAATCCTTTCAGACTTTTTAAAGGAATTTGCATCCGAGCTTTATTCCCTTAAAGAAAAAAAGAATGCAGTGGGATTTGACGATGCTGAAAGACTTGCTTTAGAGCTGCTTGCCGATATTAATAATTCCGGCATTATAGAGAAAACTCCTCTTGCAAGGGAGCTTTCCGAATATTATAAGCTTATTATGATTGATGAATTTCAGGATTCAAATAACCGTCAGGATATGATTTTTAAACTTCTGTCTAAAAATGGCCGCGCCGATAAATACGGAGATAATCTTTTTTTTGTGGGAGATGTAAAGCAATCAATCTATCGTTTCAGACTTGCGAATCCTGATAATTTTATAAATGCCGTCGGCAGCGCGGAGCCATATACTGAAAATGTAAATCAGAATGCCTATATCAGACTAAACCGTAATTTCCGAAGCTCAGGTGAAGTAGTGAATTTTGTCAATTATATATTCAAGCATATTATGTCGGAAAAGTGTGGAGATATAAATTATAACGATGATGAATATCTGATTCAGGGAGCGTCGTTCTGCGAGGCTGAAAGGAATCCTCTGATTATGCTTTTTGACGAGACGGAAGACGCGGAAAATACGGAAGCCGAGTGCATTGCCGATAAAATAGAGGAAATGCTCGGAAATCAAACGCCTGTGAGCATTGATATGGGAAAAGGTTCAAGACCGTGTCAGATGAAGGATTTCTGCATACTTCTCAGAAACAGGAAAAATATAGCCGTTTATACAAGGGAGCTTGAAAAAAGAGGAATATCAGTAGATTCTGAGGACGAGTCCGGATATCTGAAAGCAAGGGAAATATCTATTTTAATGAATATTCTCAGAGTTATAGATAATCCGCTGACTGATACTGCATTGGTTTCTGTAATGCTTTCCCCTATGTTTATGTTTACGGTTCAGGATACTGCTGAAATAAGACTGATAAATAAAAATGCGCATATATACAGTAATTTGTGCGAAGGTCTCGGATTAAACGGAAAAAAAATAATATTCCAGAACGAGCTGTATACAAAGGCTTTATTTCTTTATGAGGTTATCATGGAATTAAGGCTGTATATAAGTGCGTGCACGCTGCAGGAGCTTATCAGAAAAATATATGACAGTACTGATTTTCTTTCAGTTATGCAGATTTACGGAGACGCTAAAAGGAAAAAAGCAAATCTGCGTATGATGCTTGAATATGCGGAAGATTATGAAAAGAATTCTGACGGAGGACTTTCGGGTTTTTTAAGGTATATTGACAGAATAATGGAATCTAAAGGAGACTTTAAAGCTGTAAGCGGATCTTCAGGATCGCAAAACGCCGTTTCTGTTAAAACCATGCATAAATCCAAGGGACTTGAATATCCGTTTATATTTATAGCGGAAACGTCGACAAAATTCAGCCGTTTGGATAAAATGAAACCGTTTCAGTTTTCGTATGAATCAGGGCTTGGATTCAAGCTGCAGAATAAAGAAAAATATGAACGTTTTAACACATTGCCTTATGAAGCGATAAGTTTGGAAAATCGGCGCAATGCAGTTAGCGAGGAAATGCGCCTGCTTTATGTGGCGCTGACAAGAGCTAAAGAACGTTTATTTATTACGTTAAACGCCGGTGAAGCCAATTTAAAAAAGGCTCAGTCAATGGCGACCGACATATTACTAAACGGAGGTATATCCGATCGTATATCCGCTTCGGCAAATTCAATGGAAGATTGGCTGTTGATGACCTTGATTTCTCATGGAGGTTCAGGTACGATCAGAGAGCGGTTTCAGATATTTGAAAGTTTTAGGTATAATGAGGATTTTAAAATAGACTATGAATTTTATAATCCAAATAAAACGGATGAAATAATTCAGCTTCCTAAAGAAAGGAGCTTGCCATGTGAGGAAATGGTAAGGCAAATTGAGGACATGTTCAGCTTTAACTATGACCTTTCGCTGTCTGCTCTTACGTCAAAGCTTTCAGTGTCTGATATTTCAAAAAATGAAGGAAGCTTTGAAGCTCCTCTTAAGCGTCCGGAGTTTGCAAGGGAAGCGGGGGGACTTACTCCTGCTGAAAAGGGTACTGCGTTACATAGATTTTTGCAGTTTACTGATTTTAGCGCTCTGAAAAAGGACTACCAAATGGAGCTTGAAAGGCTTTATAATACCGGTTATTTAACTGAAAAGCAGAAAAGTGCAATTAAAGAGGACGATATTAACGCATTTTTGGATTCTAAGCTTTTTGAAAGAATAAATTGCTGCAAGAATATACTAAGAGAAAAGAAATTTCTAATAGCAATCGACGATCTTGAGCTTGAAGACGAGTTTGGTATGGAATACAAAAATACGTCGGGTATGCTTAACGGAATAATAGATATGGTTTTGGAATTTGAAGATTATCTTGTATTAGTAGATTATAAGACGGACAGAGTTTCCGATATAAATGAGCTTGCGGAAAAATATAAGCGTCAGATTGAGCTGTATAAACTTACTCTTGAAAAAACTGAGATCAAACCTGTTAAAGAAGCCCTCATATATTCTTTTTCTAAAAAATCCGAAATACGAGTTTTATAATTTTTAAAAATATATGGAATTTATCGGATAAATGTGCTATAATAAAAAAGTCGGAAAAAATTAAAAGGAGAAAATAAATATGGCGGTGTATCAAAGAAAAGATATTGCTGAGGGTATCGGCTATACATCAATTATCGATCCTAAATTTAAAACTCAGAGAGTGCAGATAATGTTTATTACCGAGCTTAAAAAGGAAACTGCTTCGGAAAATGCCATTGCTGTCGGCGTTTTAGGCTCATCTAACTGCAAATATAAAAATATCAGTGAAATTACAGCTAAGCTTAATTCGCTTTATGGTGCAAACATTAATATAGATATTCTTAAAATTGCCGATTATCAGAGACTTTGTATAGGCGTAAGCTCTATAAACAGTAAATACGCTCTTGAAGGCGAGGATATAAACGCGGAAGTGCTTTCTATATTACTTGATTGCATTTTCTCTCCTAACGTTATAAAAAATGGCGAAGGAAAGCTTGAATTTGCTCATGAACCGTTTGATTTCAGAAAAAGAGATATTCTGGATTCAATTGAAGCTGAAATAAATAATAAAAGAGCCTATGCAGTTATGCAGGCTCAAAAATCAATATATAACGGCGAAAACAGCGCCAATTCTTCATACGGCGCCAAGGAAACTGCTGAATCAGTTACCGCTGAATCTGCATATAAGGCATATAAAAAACTCCTGAAAACTGCCAAAATTGAGATTTATTATGTCGGTTCGGAGGAAAATACCAATGCTGAGAATGCTATTTTTGAAGCTTTTTCCAGGATTGAAAGAATTCCGTCCGCTGTTAAGTATTACAGCCACAGTCCTCTTAAGCAGAGCATTTGCAGGACGGAAGAAAGGCTTGATGTAAACCAGTGTAAAATGGTTCTTGCATTTAAAGGAAAAAGCGATGATTTTGACGCTGTAAGACTTATGAATACAATTTTCGGAGCTACCCCTTTTTCAAAGCTTTTTATAAATGTCAGAGAAAAGCAGAGTCTTTGCTATTATTGTACGTCGCAGTATAACAGATTTAAAAAAACACTTATGGTAGACTGCGGAATAGAAGAAGAAAATATTGAAAAAACAGAAAAGGAAATCATAAAACAACTTGAGGATATTAAAAACGGGGAATTTTCAGGTGAGGATATAAGCAATTCAGTTTTAAGCATTATCAATTCGCTTAAAGGCGTCGGAGATACTTCCACGTCATATATTAATTGGTATTTCGGATGTCTCGCTAACGGAGAATTACTTGAACCTTCCGAATCTGTTGAGAAAATAAAGGCCGTTACAAGAGAGCGAATTATTGAAGCCGCTAAATCTTTTGAGCTTGATACGGTTTATGTGATGAGAGGTGAATAAAATGGATATCAACAGAATTATATGCGAACAGACAGGCGATAGTTGTAATTATATAAAGCATTCGTCGGGGCTTGAAATATTTGTATGTGAAATGGAGGGCTTCAGTACCACTGAAGCGTTATTCGGAACTAAATATGGTTCTATTAATACATGCTTTAAAACGAATGCTGACAAGGAATTTACGACAGTACCGGAGGGTATCGCCCATTTTTTAGAGCATAAGCTTTTCGAAAACGAGGACTGTGACGCCTTTGAGCTTTATGCTAAGACCGGCGCTAATGCCAATGCGTATACTTCTTTTGACAGAACCTGTTATCTTTTCAGTTGTTCAGATAATTACAAGGAATCTCTTGAGATATTACTCAGCTTTGTTCAAAACCCTTATTTTACACAGGAAACCGTAGATAAGGAACAGGGAATTATTGGTCAGGAAATTAAAATGTGCGACGATAACCCTACCTGGAAGGTATTGTTCAATATGCTTCAGGGAATGTATCATAAGCATCCCGTCAGAATAGATATAGCCGGTACAATTGAAAGCATAGCTGAAATTGACGCCGATCTTCTCTATAAATGCTATAATACCTTTTATAATCTTCATAATATGGTTTTAGTAGTAGCCGGAAATGTTAAAACGGAAGAGGTAATAAATATTGCCGATAAGCTTCTAAAACCATGCGAAAATCAGGCGCTGGAAACTGTGTTTCCGGAAGAACCGTATGAAATAGTCCAAAAGGAGGTTTATGGAAATCTTCCGGTAGGCACGCCGATTTTTAATGTTGGTATAAAATGCAGACCGGAAAGCGGATTTAACAGGCTTAAATCAGAAATGGAGTGCTCCATAGCCGGTAATATAATTTCAGATCCTTCAGCTCCGCTTTACAAAAAGCTTCTTGACGAGGAACTTATAAATTCTACATTTGGGTTTGAAGTCTTTTGCGGAGACGGCTTTTTCTGTCTTATTTTCAGCGGAGAATCCGCCGATCCTAAAAAGGTGATGCAGTATATCGTCGATGAGATAGAACGCGTTAAGGTTGAGGGACTGGATAAATCTCTTTATGACAGTATAAAAAAATCCACCTACGGTATGATTGTAAGAGAAAGCAATAATGCTGAAGCTGTTGCCGGAAATCTTATATCGGCCTATATGTCTGGAGTAGGACCTTATGATTCTATAAGGATATTGTCTGAAATGACTTATAACGATGTGCAGAAGGCTTTATTAAATCGTTTTGACACCGGAAACATGACAATTTCGGTTATTGAATAAGGAGAATGTTACAATGACTGCTATCAGCGAACTTAAACAAAATCAGGTGATATTCCCTAAGCTTGGAATTGATATAACTATTAATGATACCGCGTTTACTCTTTTTGGACTTGAAATCAAATGGTACGGTCTTTTAATTACGCTTGGAATGCTTCTTGCGATGATTTACTGCTTTTCTCAGATGAAAAAGTACGGTATAGATCCGGACAGAGCAATAGACGCTGTTATCGGTGGAATAATAGGCGGACTTATAGGTGCGAGAGCCTATTATGTGATTATGCAATGGGAGGATTATGCAGGAAACTGGAAATCAATATTTAATATAAGAAACGGCGGCTTGGCTATATACGGCGGTATTATAGGCGCGGTTATTGTAGGCGGTCTTGTTGCAAAGCTGCGCAAGGTAAAGCTTTTGCCTCTTCTGGACGTTGCATCAATGGGATTTCTGCTGGGGCAGGGAATAGGAAGATGGGGGAATTTTACTAATCAGGAGGCTTTTGGTTATAATACTGACAATATTTTTGGAATGTCCAGCGGCAAAATAAGAGACTGGATTATATCTGTAAACAGCGATATGAGCTCTCCGGCCGATTTGATCGCTATGAATGCGGATAAGCCGGTACACCCATGTTTCTTATATGAATCCGTATGGTGTCTGCTTGGCTTTGTATTACTTGCAATTTTTGCTAAAAAAATACGAAAATTCGACGGACAAATCTTTTTAATGTATTTAGGCTGGTACGGCTTGGAACGCTTCTTTATCGAAGGCCTGCGGACAGACAGTCTTATGATCGGCACAATGAGAGTTTCACAGGTATTAGCGGCAATATGCTTTATTTCTTCAGTTATACTGCTTGTTGTTATTCTGAATAAGGTAAAACGTATGGGAGACGAATACGTTTTGTATGTAGATACTGATGAATCAAAGGAGCTTATCAGGCAGTCGGAATTACGCGGAATAAAAAAACAAAATGATATTGAAAATAACGCCGACGACGAGGAACCTGACGGAGAAGAACAGGGAATAATAAGCAGCGACGGCAATAATGAAGATAATACAGATAATTCAGATTATGAAAATTATGAATCTGAAAATATAGATGAAATAGACGAGATAAAAATTGAATCGGAGGAAGAATAAATGGCTAAATTAATTAACGGTAAAGAAGTTTCATCAAAAGTTAAGGAAGAAGTACGCATTGAAACTGAAAAGCTCTTAGAAAAGGGGATTAAGCCTGGTCTTGCAGTTGTGATTGTAGGAAATGATCCTGCTTCAAGAGTGTATGTAAATTCAAAAAAAAGAGCGTGTGAAGAGGTTGGATTCAATTCCTTTGAATATGCTCTTCCGGAGGAAACCTCTCAGGAAGAACTTCTGCAGCTTGTGGAAAAATTAAATAATGACGAAAAGGTGGACGGTATTCTTTGTCAGCTTCCACTTCCAAAGCATATCAATGAAAATGCTGTTATAAATTCAATTATACCTGATAAAGATGTGGACGCTTTCCATCCTTATAATGTTGGTAAGATTATGATCGGAGACTTTGCCTTTCTTCCTTGTACCCCGGCAGGCGTTATGGAATTGATAGACAGCACAGGAATAGATATTTCCGGAAAGTCGTGCGTTGTAGTAGGACGAAGTAATATTGTAGGCAAACCGATGTCTATGCTTCTTCTTCACAGAAGTGGTACTGTTACTATATGTCATTCTAAGACGCAAAACCTCAAAGAAATATGCGCAGGTGCAGATATACTGGTTGCCGCAGTAGGTAAGGCTAATTTCATTACTCCGGATATGGTAAAGGATGGCGCCGTTATAATTGACGTAGGCATGAACAGGCTTGAAAACGGCAAGCTTTGCGGTGACGTTGATTTTAATGGCGCAGAAAAAAAAGCTTCCTACATAACTCCTGTACCTGGAGGAGTCGGACCTATGACAATTGCTATGCTTATGAAAAATACGCTGACCGCCGCTAAAATGCATAACGGATTGTTATAAAACTCCATACTGATGCATTTCAGAACTGTCTAAATAGTAAAAATATTCTTAGTCCGACCGAATATTGTGGCTAATAATATATGCCCTCGGAATTTATGTACAAAATCCGAGGGCATTTCTTTCTTATAATTCTAATGTAACGGCAAAAATATGAACATTACTCTTGGCCGAAAGCTTTATTGACGACACGTTTCCCTAAATAAACTCTCTTTATGGCTGTATTCAAAGGTTTGAATTTCAAGCCGAAAAATCATCGTCTTATATATTCATCAAAGAATTCCGGTCTATTTTTCCGTTTAACTTCAACGGGAACTTATCTAACCTTACATATTTTTGTGGAATCATGTACTGCGGAATCATTTTACTCAGGAACAAATTTATATCCTTGATGTCTATCTCTGTATTTGACATATAAAAACATATCAATGTTTTCAAATTTGTTTTTTTATCCGTTTTCATTATAACAACAGCATCTTCAACAAGTCTGTAATTCTTTACCGCGGTTTCTATTTCACCAAGTTCTATTCTGTATCCTCTGAATTTTACCTGCGTATCCTTTCTTCCGATATAGGATATTTCTCCGTTATCATGCTGTATGCCAAGGTCTCCGGTTCTGTACATTTTCGGCGAGTAACCTGAAATATCTTTGCAAAAATGGGATTCTGTCATTTCCTTATCATTTAGATAACCTATCGCCACTGATTTTCCGGATATGCATATTTCACCTATTTCATTCTTTACTATAACATTTTCATCGTTTACAACAAAAACATTATATCCGGGCAAAGCTTTTCCGATATTTATCTCTCCGTCGTCAAGCTTCTTGAACGTTGCCCATACAGTTGCTTCTGTTGGTCCGTACATGTTATAAATTGATAAATCGCTGATTTTTTTTAGATTTTCATACATATTCTCAGGAAATTTTTCACCGCCGACGAGAAGCCGTTTTACTTTATTAAAGATAGCGCAGTTTCCTCTGAAATATATATATATATTTGTAAGCAGGGAAGGTGTCATCTGAACAATATCAATAGAATATTCGTCAATGAACGAGGCTATTTTCTTCGGATTATTCTGTAAGTGCATATCCATGAACACTACTGTCAGACCATAATAAAACGACGCTATGGATTCAAGAAATGATATATCAAAATTAAAAGCCGTATTAAGCATTATTTTTCCGTTATCCTCAGATATCATTATCTCTTTTATTGAAAAAATAAAATTATATGCCGCCTCTTTTCCGATAACAACACCCTTTGGAACTCCGGTTGTTCCCGATGTGTATAAAACATATGAAACATCTTCGTCAAATAAAGGTGATTCTTCTTTGCAGCAATAGATATTAAGAGCGTCGTATCTGCCGCATACGAAATAATTTTCAAGGTCAAATTCTTTTGCTTTTTCAGCAGTCGTAATTATATACTGAGGTCTTGAATTACTGATGATATGACCTATTCTCGTTTTTTTCTCATTAAAATCTATATTGCAGTATGCAATGTTCAAAGAAAAAAATGTAAGCATCAATTCAATCTGTTCAACGCACCGTGGAGTAACAAGCAATACAAGTGATCTTTCCTTTATGCCTGTTTCTTCTTTCATATATAAACAGGCTCTGTCAATTTTGTCTTTAAGTTCTTTATATGATATAATATTTCCGTTGTTTATCATAGCTGTTTTTCCATTTTTCGCACTTTCTGCTATTGAGTTTATCAAATTGTATTCCATATTAAAAACCTCAAAAATCTTTTTAATGCAGTATCTATAAAATCATCAGTTGAGACTTGTATAATACCGCGTCGGTTATATCTCATTAATTTTTATGACTCAAAATATAATTTATTATTTTAGAAACTGTATTTACAGACTCAACCGATAAATCACTGTAACCGAATTCTATATTATATTTATCCTCTAACAAAACTATAAGCTGAATACAATTTAAGGAATTAAGCCCGATTTCAATCAAATCATCGTCAGCCTGTATTGCCTTTCCGTTACTGTCTACAAAAGAATTATCAACGATCAGATCTATTATTTCTTTTTCCATAATTATATATCGCATACCCTCCTGACTATTTAAAAATCATCGGTTTAATACCATATTATTCCAATCATCTTTATTAACTTGCTGAGCGCCCAGATAATTACAGAATCTATTCATTCCTTCTTCTAATTTTTCAATTAATCTGTCATTTATTTTTATTCCGTCTTCCCACCACCAGTTTTCAAGTCTCAGTTCTTCTTCTCCGCGATACTGTTTAGGCTCAAATCTTCCGATAAACTGATTGCCGTATAACACAGGCAGAACATAATATCCGAATTTTCGCTTAGCTACGGGAGTATATACTTCCCAGCTATAATCAAAATCAAAGATATCTCTTATCATTTTTCTGTCCCACAAAAGATTGTCCAATGGCGCTAAAAATTTGACTTCTTTTTTTGTCGACTTCTTATTCAGATATTCTGTATCTTCGCTTCTGATATAAAACGGATTTTTAACGGATTCCACATAGAACTCTTCTATTTCACCTTTTTCTAAAAGTCTCTTTATTTTAGAATTTCTAATATCGGAATCGGATATAAAATGTCCTAGCCATCCGCCTCCGTTGCAAGCCCAAAGCATTCCGACAGAACCTATCCTTCTTTTTACATACCATTCGTAAAATTCATCATCGGATTGAAAAGGATCGCTTTCCTCAAGAATTTCTTTTTTGAGCAGTTTTTCTGTAAATTCGTATGTTCTCTGAACATTATTTTTTGAATATATTCCCAGTTCTCCGATATTGAATAAATAATCCATTGCTGCACTGGCTAATTTTTTACTTCCCCATTTGCCAGGATTACATACTCCGATATCAATTGAACTCGACTGTGAAGGACCGTGTTTCTTGATATGTTCTCTCACTTCATCCAGATGTTCCAACGCCTGAAGAGAATTTCTTCTTGCTAAAACCGCCTCTATTTCTTTTCCTTTAGAAGCCCTTAAACGCTTGAAGTAAGGCCAGTCTTTTTGCAAATACAAAGCCATCATTTTATCCCATGCGTCAATAACAGTTCTTTTTTGGTAAAGCAGTTTATAAAGCATATCGGCATGATAACCTTTTACTCTTGACTGTAATGTAAGATCAGCGTTTCTTCCTACCACATTCAATGGATCATACTGTATGCATCCTACCTTTTCAAAATAGGATATTACGCCTTTTTCTTGGGTGTACCTACAGGCAGTATTCAGTCCCTGATAATTTATCAGAAAATTACGGGCTTCCTTTACAGATAAAACCTGATTCCTTTGAGTACTCATATTTTTTTACCTCTTCTCTTATGAAGTCTGACTTAACTGCTTCAGCACGATATGCGCTGATTATCTCTGATACCATTTTGCCTGTTCAAAGTACATCTTAGCATAAAATCCGTTCTTTTCTATAAGTTCATTGTGTGAACCGTCCTCAATTATCTTTCCTTCATTAAGTACGATAATTCTGTCAGCAGATTTGACTGAACCCAATCTGTGAGTTACTACAAGGACTGTCTTACCTTCTGAGATACGGGCAAATTGCTTATACACGAATGCTTCTTCGATAGGATCGATTGCCGCCGTCGGTTCGTCCAGCACAATAAGGTCATGTTCACGGTAAATACCTCTTGCTATAGCCAGTCTCTGCCATTCGCCTCCCGATATATCGATTCCATGAAATTCTTTGCTCAGAACTGTATCCAGATGATTATCTATTCCGTTCTTTTTATAATCGAATCCGGCATCGTCAAGTTTTCCTCTGAGATAATTTTCATCTTCTTTACGGTCGAAATCACTCAGCATAACATTTTCGTCCAATCGAAGCTTATACTTTCCGAAATTCTGGAAAACAGATGATATTCTTTTTGCAAAACTCTTTGTACTCCAATTGGTCGTATCTCTTCCGTTGATATAAACTTTTCCGTCAGTGGGCTTGAATAATCCCATAATTATTTTTACAAGAGTAGTTTTTCCTGAACCGTTAACGCCTACAATTGCTACATGGCTTCCCTTTGGGATTGCTAGTGAAACATTGTCTATTGCTTTTCGGTCTGTATACGGATAACCGAATGAAACATTCTCAAGTTTCAGATCGCCAATTGATTCGATAGAAGCGTCTTCTCCCTTAAATTCAGGAAGCTCAAGAAAATCATATAGTTTTCCTGCAAGGTTGGCGTGTTCATAAATAGTTCCGAACAGTTCAATCATTTCTTTCATTATGTCCATAAGTTTGTTCAGCGAATAATAAATTGCAGCAAAGAAGCCAAGGGTAATACTCCCTTCTATAAGATAATAAGTCAGGAGGGCAAACGAACCGATATGTCCTATATATGTAAGCAAAGTAAGAAAGCATTCGATTTTTGAGGTCTTTACCTGAACTTTCCACTGTTTGCCGTTAAACTCTTCTACTTTATTTCGATAACATTTAATAAAGTAAGGAATTGCTCCAAGTGTTTTCGTCTCTTTATAATACATTTTATCTATTAGACATTGCTGATAATATCCGCTCTGTCTGCTGCATTCTACGGTACTCTCCTGTAAACGGTACAACTGAGTTCCTTTTATGTATTGTGATATTACTTTAGGAATAAAGATAAGTATACAAAGCACAAACAGCATCGGTTTGACTGAGACAAGATATATTCCGACGCTTATAAAAAAGATCGCATAATAGATAACGCCATTTAAAAGATTTATCGTGGATTCCACTGCATGTCGTACACCGCCTATTGCCAGATTTATCTTATCATAAAGCTTGACAGATTCAAAATCAATCAAACTGAGTCTGCCGGCCTTTGCGTTCATGTCTTTCAGGATTTTGCTCATAAATGTGTAAAAATAAGATTTATTAATGTAATTCTGGAGTCCTTTGAAAACACTGAGCAAAAAGAAAAGCAATCCTGTAATAAGGATAATATTATCTATATCGGACCAGTTTCCGTTCTTGCTTATATCTGAAACAGAATCGAACAATAACTGTAATATATTAATTGATAAAAAATTGAAAACTGCCAATAATATACAGACAATAAGATAAACGATAAAAAATCCCGGCAGCCTCTTAAAACCGTATTTCATCGTTCTGTGTATTACTTTATAAAAAGGTAATGTTTTATTTTTCATCATACCACTCCCTCTGAGTATTAAACATTGTTCTGTATAATAAGCAATCGTTCATTAATTCGTCGTGTTTTCCAAGTCCGACAACTTTTCCGCCGTCCAATACCAATATTTTGTCTGATAATTTGGTTGATCCCAATCTGTGCGAGATAAATAATGTAGTGCTGTTCTTTGATATTTCAGAGTATTTTTTATAAAGTCTGCTCTCCTCGAGCGGATCCAATGCAGACGTAGGTTCATCGAGAATTCTGACAGCCTGTTCTTTCATTAATGAACGTGCAAGCGCAATACGCTGCCACTGTCCGCCTGAAAAATCTATTCCGCCCTCTAATACTTTTCCTAAAGGAGTTTCATAACCTTCTTCGAGATCGTCAATAATTTCTTTTATTCCGGCATATTCAGCAGCGCTTTCAATTTTTTCCATATTATCCGCATTTTCTTTATCGCCTAACCCGATATTGTCTTTTATTGAAATGGAATAACGTGCAAAATCCTGATATACAATAGAAAAAAAAGAATAAAGCTGTTCTTTTGAATATAATTTGATATTCTTTCCGTTTATAAGTATTTCACCGTCGTCTATGTCATATAATCCAAGCATAAGTTTTGTAAGCGTACTTTTACCTGAGCCGTTTTTTCCGACAATAGCATAGTGAAGTCCTTTCTCTATATTAAAACTTACTCCATTCAAAATCATATTGTCAGTACCCGGATATTTAAAATATACATTTCTGAACTCTATTGTCTGAATATCCTCATTTTCTGCCTGAATACCGCCGTTTGTCTCGCTGTCCTCGTCAAGCTCCATGAACGATGTCATATCTTTCAGATATTCGTTATCTTCTGTTAAAGAACATATAAGATCAGGTATCTGAGAGGTAAATGCGTCTTCAAGCTGAAACAGAACTGTTATAAGTGATATGAAAAGACCTATTGTTATCTGTCCTGTTTTAAGATAATTCAATGATACAAATGCAATAACAATACAAACGGCAACAACAATGCTTGTAAGCAGTTTATTTACAACGAACCATTTTTTACGCACACCAAGCTCCATATTCGCTGATTTCATAAATAATCCTTCAAATTGTTCGTTATAATGCTCACTGTAATCAAACAGATTTCTTTCAGCCGCCATGTCACGGCCTCTCAGCATATTAAACTCAATATAATCCGACTTTCTCGAAACTTCACTGTTCCAGCGTACTTTTTCATAAACTTCCTTACTCAGGAAAAAGGAACATATGAAAATAGGCAATGCACTTACAAATGATACAGGAATAAACCACCATGAAATACTCCATATTGTTCCCGTCAGACCTGCTGTGAAAATTATTTTCGAAATAACATCAGTCAGATGATCGAAAGCCGTTTCGATAGTCGATAATCCCGGCCAGTTAATAATTCGATTTATCAGATCACATGTGTCCTCTTTTTCAATATATTCATACTTTAAATGTACGGTTCTCTCTATAATTTCCGGATAGAATTTAGAACGAAGTCCGATATTTATCTTTTCTTTAAACAACCTGACGCCGATAGTATAAAAATGCATGACCAGAAGTACAATCGTCAGGCCTGCTATATTCAAAAGTACTTTATTAAAATCAGTTTTTTCAGAGACATAAGTCATCAAACTGTCTATAAAATTAGCATTGAGAATAACGAGCGCAGAAGGAAGCAATGCTGCAATTGTTACTAAGATCAGTATTCCACAGCAAGCTGTGGGATTACATTGAAAACAAATCTTTAATGTGTCAATTAAAGTATATTTCTTTTTTTTAAGCATGATCCACCTCATTAACATTTTCTTTTGTAAATATTTATTTAGGGCGACGTCGCACAAAGAACGTATGGTGATTTTGTACGGTATAAATCTGCATATTTCTTTAATATATGGCAATTTACTTCTTGTACTTTATCGAGCGATATTTAACTCAAAATTTTTCAGCGCCGAAAATAAAACTGCTTGAAATACGTCTTATAAATGCGGTCGGCATTTATAAATTATTATTTATTGTTATATGATCCATGTCTTCTTTCACACTTAAATTTTTGCAAACCAAAAGATTTTCTTGCTCCGATTCCTCAAAGCCGTTGAACATGAGCATAATTTTCATCATTCGATTCTTTTCATTTGAAATAAACTCTGCAAAAAGCTTCTTGTTATGTTTTTGTACCTCTTTTTTTATCACATTCATAAGGATACTTCCGATTCCTCTTGACATAACTCTGCATGACAATAAAAACAGCTTTATTATTACATTATCTTCTTTCATTTCCAATAATATAATACCGATTTTTCCGTATGAACCAAAACGGTCTTTCAAACTCACAATAAGTAATTTATAATTATCCGAATCTATAAGTTCGCACAGTTCCTCATATGTATATGTATATCCTGTCGAATTCAACTGATGTGTACGTACTGTAAGTTCCTCAACTCGTTTTATATCTTCAACAGTTGCATAAGATACATCAACATACATGTTCAGACTTTTCAAAAATTCAACCGAAGAACCTTTATATGATTCCTCTTCTTCTTTTCGCTTGATGTCGTTCATATACATAATTCTGCGGTTTCTGGAATCAGATGTTATAAAACGAGGTTGAAATTCGTCTCTGTTTAATATTCCCGAAACTTCATTTGCATTTATACAAAGCGCCTCAGGATTACTGAATGAAACTTCTTCAAGTTCAAACTGCTGATCGTCAATAAATGTTATCGAATCCATTCCGATATTTATCTGTTCCCTGATTTTCCGAACAGATTCTGATTTTGCATCCCATGTTATCTGAGGATATAGAAAATACTCATCCAAACCGAATTCACGGAGTTTAGCCATAGCATCGTCATAATTATTTTTACTGGCGACAGATTGCAGGATTCCTCTTTTATCCAATTCCTCTATAATTTCTTTTATATTGTCGTTGAGTTTTACTTCCTTATCTTCCGACAATACTCCATCCCATATCGTATTGTCCAAGTCCCATATAACACATTTTATTTTTTGTACCATATCGTATAACGCCACCTTTTTTCAGACTTCGGGATCAATAGTTTCCGCCTATTATTATTTCATGCATCTGTGATGAGCCTTCAATAATTTCATTGATTCGAGCATCCCTGAAATATCTCTCTATCGGATATTTATCGCAGCATCCATTTGCTCCGAATAACTGAACCGCTAAATTTGTAACTTTGCTGGCAACTTTAGTTGAAAAATACTTTAAAGACATTGTTTCCAATATTGAATTCGGCTCACATTTTTCACGTATCTCAGCAACTTCCTTACAATATGTCTCAGATGCTCTAGTCAGTACTATCATTTTAGTAAGCATCTCCTGTACCAGCTGATATTCTTTAATGCTTTTGCCAAACTGTTTTCTTTCGGAAGCATATTCTCTGCATAATGAAACACAAGCCTCCGAAATTCCAAGACTTGTCCATGCGATTGTATATCTTCCGTAATCAAGACATGACGGGATAATAAATTTAAGACCGGCTTCTGCTGAACCGATCATATTTTCCAGTGGTACTTTAGTATTGTTAAATGTGATATTTCCAACCATTGAGGCTCTTACGCCAAGCAATCCCTCTATAGGCTGTCTTTTTATTGTTTTATCATTTTCAACAAGTACTCCGACAATATTTCCCTCATATTTTGCAAATACCAAGTAAACATCCGCTGTCATACCTAACGTTACCCATGTTTTTCTTCCGTTTAATACAAAGCAGTCATTTTCTTTTTTGATTTCTGCCTCTAAATTTCCGGCATCGCACCCTGCTTGTTCCTCTGCAAGCGCAAATGCGCTTATCAGTCTGCCGCCTGAAAATTCAGGAAGCCATTTTTTCTTCTGTTTTTCACTGCCCCATCTCAATACCGCAAGCTGTACCATTCCCTGAACAGTAAAAATGCTGCGGATTGAAGAACTTGCTTTTGCAAACTCTTCACTAAGTATTCCTATTTGCAGCATTGAAAGCTCTGAGCCTCCGTATTTTTTGGGAACATTAGCGCCCAAAAAGCCTTCTCCTGCAATTTTTTCAAACAGGCTTCGATCAACGAATTTCTGTTTTTCACATTTTTCAGCATAGGGAAGTATATATGAAGCTAAAAATTCTGATATCTGCTCTTTATATTCCTCATATTCCGGCACAAATCCCATATTAATATCTATGGTAATTTAAAAATTCAAATTACCGGTACGCTCCTTTCTTTAAAACTGAAAATTAAGAAAACACTGCGCAAAGAGCATTGTGCTGTACTGACATTGCTTATTAAATGAAACATAGTAAAATTACAAAAAATTCTGCTATTCCGTGTAGCCATCGGACATCATATTCTTAATGCTTTTTGTTTATTTTCAATATATGAAACAATAGATCTGATATTTTTAAAGTTGTCAGCCTTTAAATCTTTGCCGTCTATATGTATGTCGAATTGTTTTTCAAGGAAAATAACAAGTTGCATTGCAAATAATGAATTGACGATTCCTCCCTCGAATATATCATCATCATCGCCTATTGTTTTCCTTCTTGATACTTTCAATATAAATTCTTTTAATTTCTGATAGATCTCATTTTCCGTATTCATTTTATTTACTCCTTTTTACACTTCATAACGGTAAAATCCCTTACCGCTTTTACGACCTAACTCATTGACTCTTACCATATCTTTCAACAGTGGACAGCAACGGAATTTTTTATCTTTATATTTATCATATAATACCTGCAATGAATTTGTAACCGTGTCCAATCCGATCAGATCGGCAGTTTCCAGCGGTCCCATTTTATGTCCGTAACAGCTTCTGAATATATCATCTATCTGTTCAGGCGTCGCTACTCCTTCATATACAAGATATGCAGCTTCATTCATCATAAGATGTGATATTCTGTTTGACACAAAGCCTACCGAATCATTTATAACAATGCTTCGTTTTCCTATTTTCCGTATCAGATCATTGGTCTTTTCAATAGTTTCATCAGTTGTTTTCTTTCCTCTGATTGCTTCAACTGTAGGTATCAGCGGAACAGGATTCATAAAATGTACGCCTATAACCTGTTCCATACGATCAGAAAACGAAGCTATTTCCGTGATAGAAATACATGATGTGTTAACGCAGAATATACATTCCTTTTTGCAGATCAAAGATATTTTTTCATATACCTTTTTCTTTTCTTCCAGTATCTCTGGAATGTTTTCTACAACAAAGTCCACGTCTTTTAATAGGCTGTAGTCTGTTGTAAATGTAATATTGTCCATAAAATTTTCATTATCGAAATTTTCATTTATAAAACTGTATCCGTAGAATTGTTCGTTCATATTCTGCTTTGCTTTATCAAGTATCGATTCGTTCAGGTCGATAAGAATAACGCGAAAACCATACTGTCCAAGCGTAAGCGCCACGCCTTGCCCCATTACGCCCGCACCAATAACGCCAACCGATTCTGTCATATATATGCTCCTTTTAAGTGATTAGATTTACTCTCCGGTTCAAATCATATAAAGAGTAATAAAACCGTTTTTCTTCTGCCATAATCTGTTCCATTATTATGAGTATCTTTTCATAATCATCATTTGTATTTTTTATAGTACATTTTATTATCAATGACAGAATAATTTTCCATGATTTCATGGTTTTTTCAAGCGCATCCTGAGTATTTCTGACTGATATTATCGGATATTCATCCTCTACACGTTCAAGGAACCAATAAAACAATTCCTTTCTTGAATAAATGAAATATAACTTTTCATACATATACTCCAGAAATTTAACTCGTTTCTGACCTTTTAATGACATATTATCTTCAAGGAATACCGAGATTTCATTTATTGCACGATAGCCGTTCAATTCGCCTTTTACAGTGTTTTTATCAGAGTTAACCTGATAAAACTTGTTCAGAGTTTTTTCAAGCTGATTTTTTATCAGTTTAATTTCATCTTCGCTGAAATCACTGCGGCAGATAACTGAACTCTGATAATTAATAGGTATTCCGCTTAAAATGCCGTCATGGTCATTCAGAGAATTTCTTGCCATATCCAGCTCATTTTTAGTTATCTCACCCTTGAAATACCATGAAGGATACCAGTCTATCACATAAATTTTATCGTTTTCTTCTTCATATCCTGCTATTATTATCGAGTGAATAGAATGTTTTTTATAATAATAGGGTGTATATTTCAGATAATAAACATCTACGGCTACCACAACCGGTATATCCTGCTTCAAATATTCTATGTCGGACTTCCATATTTCATCGCACGATTTAATTGTTTTATCGACTTTGAGTATTTTTTTATCAAACGGAGACAGCAAATTATCATTTATGTTTCCGATTTTAAAATCAAATCCCCATTTCAGATCATCATTTTTTAAAAATATCCAGTCCAATGAATAATTTATATAAAATTCAGGATTTTTCACCTTATAATAACGCAATATATTTAAATAACAATTTTTGTAACAAAAATATTGAAATGAATCATGAAAAACCTGTTCCTCTTTATAAATATCAAATATTAAATTTTCACTTTTATCAGACATTTTTATCCCTTCATTACTTTTTCAACATGCTTCAGTATATTGTTGACAGTAGAAAAATCTTCGATCTCGACGTCATCGGTAATAAGCGGTTTTTCAATTATATCCTCAATTCCTGTAATTATCTGGATAAGCACAAGAGAAGTAACGACTCTATTTTCAACCAATTCGACATCGTCATCAATACTGATTCCGGAAACATTCTCTCCCTGTATTTTATTATAAATAAATTTCCTTATAACGTCCATATTTTTATTTTCCATTATACGTTCACCTCAGCTAAATCTCTGGAAACCATAACTGCATATGCATTATGATTATGAATTGATTCGTAATTTTCAACATTTACTGTGAAATCCGAATATCTGTTGTTTTTCTGTAAGTTGATAGTTACATCTCTTACGATATCCTCGACAAATTTTGCGTTTTCATATGCATGCTCTGTCACATATTTTTCGTCTACTCGCTTTAAAAGTGAGTACAACTGGAAAGATGCGGATTCTTCTACACGTCTGATAACGTCAGGTATTGCTTCTACATCGGTATTTTTTAATGCAACGCTTACAAGACCGCGCTGATTGTGCGCGCCGTATTTACTGATGGATTTTGAGCACGGACATACAGATGTGATCGGAACTTTTACATCTATCTCAAACTGTGCGGGTCTTGATTTTGTTAGGCTTGCTTTTATCCTGCACTGATAATTCATTCTTCCCATATTCTTACTGACAGGAGCTTTTTTCATGATAAAATATGTAAAATCCATTTCTGTATATGCGTTGAATCCTTCTAATCTATCCAATATCTCATCCAAAAGGGCATAGATGGATTTATCATCAATAACTCTGTTCCATTCATTCATACTTTCAACAAGACGGCTCATATGAATTGCTCTTTTATCAGCTGACAAGTCAACAGCAAGCATCATATTTGCCACGCTTGAATTGACTTCACCGTTAAAAATATATGTTACCGGAACAACCACGTCTTTAATTCCGACGTGTCGTAAATATATTTTTCTTGTTTCCTGAGTTTTCTGAACGTCCGGCAGTTTATTATTTTCATTTACAAACTGAGCGCTCAATATATCTCCTCCTTTAAACTTTTATCTTGCAATTTCTGCATAGCGCTTGCTTGTTTCGTAAAGTCGTACTCTGCAAATTTTGCAACTCTTGACTTCTAATGCATTCTTTCATTCCCATTTTATTTTTCTTTTCGTCCGACCAGATACAGGTTTTCATCCTTGATAAAGCCGATATCTTTTGTGTAATACCAGCCTTCATTGTCAACTGCCGGAACTTTCTCGCCATTTATGACATAATACTGTGATACGGTCTCTCCTCGTATCAATATCTCATAGTAGCCGCTTCGTTCTGTAGGTTTATATCTGATCTCAATATCAGAAATTTGTTTTCCAACGCTTGTTAATGTTTCCTGATCCGGTTTCTTATTTACGCATATGGTACTGACTTCCATCATTCCATAAAGCTGACACGGGAATATATCAGATACAGCGTAAAAATTTTCTCCCGTTTCCCTGCTTAAAGGTGAACCCGAGCAAAGAAAATACTTATTGTATATGAACGAAAACTTTTTTCCTTTAAGTTCAGAATACATACAGTCATAAATCTCAGGTACTCCAAGAAATACATTGGGTTTTAAGTCGTAATAGTTCTTTATAAATTCACTGAATTCAAACCACCTCTGTATATATATCGTTGCACCGCATCTGATAGGAGCGATCACTCCCATAGTAAGACCATATCCATGACATAACGGTATAGGAGCAAATATTACATCTGACGATTCATAGTTCATTGTCTCAATGATATTAACAGAATCTCTGTCGAGATTTCTGTGAGTACGATATGCCATTTTAGATAAATTAGTAGTTCCGGACGAGCTTTGCATCAATGCGGGAAGTGATTCATCACTGCAAAGCTTTTCTTCCCCATCACTTATTAAAGCGGCATTCTTTTCCTTTACCACACAGTCTGTTTTCAGAAGTATCCTATATTTATCCGATAGTCTCGGATATTCCTTTTCTATATGTTTAAATACATAGCTTTCAACAATAATAGTATCCAGCGCGCCGTCAATAAATTTTCTCTCCAGCTCCAAAACTGTCCACTGAGGATTTAATAAACAGGTAATATTCTGATTTTCAGATAATGCATAGAGACATATTACATATTCTATAGAATTGTGAAGTACAAGACCGACTCTTTCACCGGGTTTCACATCCAGCTGTTTCAGATTATTCTGTGTATTCCTTACGAAATTAAACAGTTCACGGTAGGAAATGGATTCATTTTTACATATAAGAGCAATTTTCTGAGGATTTTTATCTGCACTTTGCTTCAGCATTTCATATAAGTTCATAGCTTAATCCTCTAATTTTACTCTTACTTTTCCCATAAAGTCTTCATTATACGGATTGGATTTTTCCTTTGCTGAGTTAATGAAGGATTTGATATATGTTCTCCATTCCTCATCGCTGATGAATATTTCTGATATATTGCCTGACCAGAAAATACCTTCTTTAGTAAGTTTTAAAACGTCACCTTCCCATTTTGCCAGTCCGAGTTCAATAATATAATCGATTCTTTCACGGTATCTTTCATAATTAAGAATATTCTCTCGCTTTATCTCCATAAGTATCGGGAAGAATACCATTGTTCTGTCCTGATTCTGCTCTTCGCTGCAAACACAGCATAATTCCTTAGGATATTTCTCCTGTCTGATACGCTCTAAATATTCACGTATATCGCAGACATTCTTATATGCATAACCGTCAATATATCCTCTGGCAGATACTCCGACGCCTATAACGTTCCCGTTGCTGAGATATATCTTATCACCGATATGTACCTTTTCCTGGAATCTCGAATATGTATTGGTGATTATCTGCCTGTAACCGTGATCAAGCAGCCACTTGTCTCCGAGTTTGAACATCTTCATATTGTTTTCATTTGAAGGCTTGATTGTATATCTGCCTTCTTTATGAACAAGATTGTCAAGGTATGTATTCGGGAATAAAGCCATATTATAAATGTCGATATGATACGGATCAAGTTCTGTTACAAGCTCTAAATCACGGATAAAGTCCTCTTCTGACTGCTCAGGTAAATTATACATCATATCAATGCAATACTCAGTAAGACCGGCCTTTTTCAGTATCTTTACTCCGTTATAAATATCGTCAAGAGTTGCGCGGATATTCATATCTTTTCTGATAGATTCCTTAAATGTCTGTACACCAAAACTGATTCTGTTAATGCCTAATTCAAGCAGACCCTTAACATATTCTTCTGTCTTTATACAGTTGATAGAACCTTCCATTGTCCAGTTATCATTTACTTCAACTTCAAAACATTCCTTGATAACATTTACAATTTTTCTTAGATCTTCAATAGGAATCAGGAACGGATTGCCGCCGCCGAAATGAACGGATTCTATCTTTATCTTATTTAAATACGGTGCGCTTGCATATTTCTTTATTTCATAGATAATACCATCTACATAATCCTTTAAATAGCTATTGTAGCTGCTTACTCCGTGTAATTTATAATACGGGCAAAAAACGCATCCCGAATCACAGAACGGAATGTGGACGTATAAATTTGTCGGAGTATTGGAATCTCTGTTCTCATTTAAAAAGTCGAAAAATCTGTTGTCAGGATCGCCTGAATGTTTAACTTTTGTAAGTTTAGGAAACACCCAGAAATCGTCAAGTCTCTCTTTAAAATTAATCTTTCTCATATTAGAAAATACCTTTATAAACCTTTCTATGCTTCTTTTGAATTGTCCCAGATCTGCAATTGTAATCTATTGGCATATCTGAATCCGTATTTCACGCATTTTCTTACCATATTGCGCTGTATTCTTTCAAGTTCTTCTTTACAATCAGCCAGCGGCATTATCATTACATTTTCAAGCTGATATGTGCCTATTTTCTCCAGTATATCTTTTACCTCTTCAAAATCACTATCCAAATCACGACACACAAATTTGAGCTGATAATCATAATTTTTTATAAATTTTTTTATTACTTGTATATTAATACGTTTTTTATTATGTTGTTCTATTATATGATAATTACCGGACTTAAACGGTATCGAATTAGATAATTTTGGACTCATACTTACCAAGTCGCATTTAATATCAGAATATTTCGTACCATTTGTTTCCACAGTAATATGATAACCATTACTTTTAATTAATTCTGTAAACTTCACAAGTTCAGGACAAATAAACGGTTCACCGCCCGTGATTATTATATGCGAACAATGATAAGATTTCAATTTTGAAAGAAGCGTAATTTCATCATATACAACTGTTTCATTTTTCTTCAAAACTTCTTCCGTATCACACCACTCACAGTTCAGATTGCATCCGATCAATCGGAGCATAACGGATGGTACGCCTTGCAGTTTTCCTTCTCCTTGTATTGTTTTAAACATTTCGCATACTTTAATTTTCATTTCTTATTTTAAACAACCTTTTTATCATTTCATTTCGTTTATGCCATTCAGCTAGTAAATTCATACACTCCTCATGTAAAACGCCACCTTTCACTTCCAAAGAATAATGCATTTTCGGCAGTACATCATCAATGGAGATATCTATCTCATCAAATCCCAGCCTTGAAGATTCCGCTATTGATGTGCCATAAACCACTCTTGGGACATGCGCCCAGTTTATTGCACCCAGACACATGAGACACGGTTCTGTAGTTGCATAAAGTACTGATTTTTTCAGCGCGGCTTCCCCGTATAAATTTATAAGTTGATTCATTGCATTCATTTCAGCATGATTTAACGGATTTCTGCTTGTGAAGCATGAATTTGATTCCAGTATCACCGTATCCTGATAAACTATACAGCAGCCAAACGGATATTCATTACCGCGTATTTTTCCCTTAGCAATTTCAATTGCTTTCATCATATAGAATTCATCTTGTTCCAATCATTCAACCTCTTCCTTCTTCTTTTCAATATAAGACGCTATTGATTCAATAGTCTGATATTTTAATAGTTCTATAGGAGTAAGTTCGATATTGAACTTTTCAAGTTCAACACATATTTTTACAGCTGAAATGGAATCACCGCCTATTTCAAAGAAATTCGATGAGATATCTACTTCATCATAACCCATTATACTGAAATAAGACTGTGCTAATTTTTTTTCGATATCCGAATATATAGACGTTTTTCTTCCCTTTATCTTAACATTTTCTGTAATGTGATTGTTTTCAACAGCTTTCTGTTTATTGTTTACAAACAGTTCATTTCTGATATCTTCTGAAAAATTAAACGGAAGGTAATCAAGAAGATTATATATCTTACTTTCTGTGTTTATTTCTCCGACGATAACTCTGTTGATATCTGTACTGAGTATCTGCTGAATTGCCTGATAACCGACTTCAAACGGCATTTTTCTGAATATGGAAGTTTCTTCACTGTACATAAGGCTTTCTTCAAGAACAATTCCCATCCATTCAGGCCAACTTATTACTGTTGCGGGACGATTCTGTTTTCGCATGTATTCAGCGTAAGATTCAAGATATGTATTTGATGTTACATAACTGCTTACGCCGTTTCCCGATACTAAAGTCATCACTGAAGAAAACATTACGAAAAAGTCCATATCATCTTTCTGTGTAAGCTGATTCAGGAAATTTGTGCCATATATCTTTGGTCTCATGGATTTCTTAAATTCGTCCTCGCTTAAATCCACAATTTTTTCACTTAAATCATCTACGGCGAATTGAATAATTCCGTTTATCGGTCCGACCTGTGTCCTTATATTTTCCAGTAAAGATACTGTGCTTTCATAATCTGAAACATCGCAGCTATAGTAATGCACCTTGCAGCCAAGCTTTTCAAGCTTCAGGCACGCGTCTACCTTAGCGCTTAATTCGGTCGATTTCTCATTTGCACAAAATTCTTTCCATTTATCATGAGACGGCAGTTCTGTTCTTCCCACAAATACAACATTTGCTCCGGATTCAGAAAAAATGTTACTGAGCCTGCTTCCTATTCTTCCAAGACCGCCGACAAGAACATATACGCCATTCGGTCTGATTGATTTTTCAGGCTTTTCTCTGCTTATAAGGTCTGCCTTTCTGATACGCTCAACAAAACGTTCATGGTTACGATAACAAACCAGATATTCTTTGCTTTTTGTAAACATTTCATTTAATACCGATTCGACAGAAGTATTTTCATCAATATCTACACATTTTGTATTCATTAACGGTACTTCCCATTGAAGAGTCTTTGCCAAGCCGATAATACCTGCATTATCAGGTCTTATCTGACTTTCATTTCCGGAAACAGCATATGCATAATTGGTCAGCAATGTAATTCTTGTGCTTCTGTTTACTATATTAGCCAGTGATTTTATAAGCCTTAAAAATCTGTAAATTCCGCATTGAAGCCTTGTATCGATTTCCTTGTCTGGCTCCAGATTATCATCTGAATAAAGAGAACTGAATATGATATGTACATTTTTCATTTTCTCAAATTCATGGAATAATGAATCAAAACACTCTTCGGTATCTCTGATAACGTAATTGTATCTATCGGTCTGTTTTGTAGTCTCACCAAACGTTATACGAAATACATTTATATTTTTTTCCTTTAAAAGTGCAATAAGGTTTTCGGTAAAAATATCGCCGCATGAGAAACATATAACGTTTTCAACTAAATTTTCCTGTGTTTCATTCTTAGATAGAATATTTTTCACCCATGACGGTTCGTAATATCCGATCGGATTCTTAGCTGAAACAGGTGCGTGATCTGGAATGTCAAACCAGCATCTGTTCTTCTTGAAGGAGTATACGGGAATACTTATTTTATGTCCTTCTCCGCCGTGATAGATATTATCCCAATCTATTTTTTCACCGTTTACATATTTTACTGCAAGTAATTTTAAGCTTTCAGTATCAATTCCGATTTCTTTTTCATTTATCTTTTCTTCTCCATTTTCCAACATATTGACCGACATCCATACGCCTATGTCCGCCAAAGTTTCACTATTTAACACAGTGTTTTCCAACTTCTCAAGTTTTCTGCGAAGTGTTTCTTTACTATCAGCGGTGACTGCCAGACGATAATTGAAATCTGTTCTTCCTGTATTTGCCGTATAACAAATATCATTAATATCCGCATTTCTATTCCGCTTAATAAACCGGATATAATTCTTAATAAGCTGTCTCATCGAGTCTTTAGACTTTGCAGATAAAGTAAATAGCTGTTCGGAACGGCTGTCCGATTTCTTTTTTTCATCAGTTACATATGAATTTTTCGGAGCTTCTTCCAACAAAATATGGCAGTTGGTTCCGCTGATTCCAAACGAACTTACTCCGCAGCATCTGGGATAAGGACTTTCCCATTTCTTTAATTTGCCGTTTACATATACAGCAGAATTAATGAAATTGATTTTTCGGTTCGGCTGTTCAAAATGGATACTCGGAGGAAGTTCTTTGTTTTCGAGTGCAAGAGCAACTTTAATTACACTTGCAACTCCTGCCGCACCGATTGTATGGCCGATATTGGATTTTATCGAACCTACTCCGCAAAAGCCCTTCTTTGTTGTAAAATTCTTGAATGCACGATTTATTCCTGATATTTCAGTCGGATCACCTAACTTTGTTGCAGTTCCGTGCGCTTCAATATAACCGATAGTCTCAGGATCAATTTCTGCTTTTTTCCATACATCGACCAATACTTTTTCCTGTGCGGCCGCGCTTGGAGCCGTTATTCCGATTGATTTTCCGTCCTGATTGCTGGCGCTCGACTTGATAACCGCATATATATGGTCGTTATCTTTTAACGCCTGTTTTAAAGGTTTCAGTAAAACAGCGCCCGCGCCTTCACCCTGACCTACACCGTCACAGGAATCGTCAAACGTCCTTGCTTTACCGTCAGACGCAACGATTCCGATTGCATTGACAATAGTATTTGAAACAGGAAACGTAAAAAGGTTGATACCGCTTGCAAGCGCCATCTCACATTCACCTGACTGTATACTTTTACATGCAAGATGAATTGCGACCAGTGAAGAAGAACAGGCAGTATCAATAAGAATAGCGGGTCCGTGAAGATTTAAAAAATAAGATAAACGCGCGGGCAGCATTGCTGCCAAATTTCCTGCAAATGAATTATCTGCCAGTTCAGGACTTATATCTATAAGCAGATTCTGATATGATTTACTTGTATACTCTGCCGGACATCCCGTATAACATCCGACTTTCTTATTATTAAAATATTCTGTGGAATATCCAGAATCTTCAATTGCATTATAGGAAGTTTCCAATAATATTCTCTGGTTAGGATCCATTATTTTGGCTTCATTCGGAGGAATTCTGAAAAATTCAAAATCAAATTTATCAATTTCCTTTAAGTATGCCGCTTTTCTGTAAACAATATCTTTCTTATCCAGATTAAGATATTTCAGGTAATCTTCTATATCCTTTTTTCTTCCTTCAGGACAGTCTGTTACGCAGTCTTTTCCGACTCGTAAATTATCCCATAGTTCGTCAATATTGTCTGCATGTGAAAATCGTGCAGCCATACCAATGATTGCAATCTCTTCATAATTCATTTTTTCCATTTATTTAACCTTCCAGCCCAGATAATCAGGAAATAATTCATATAATCCGGTATCATATAAAATATCTTCCATAATTTGACTTTTTTCATTCGTACTAATTTTTTTACCGTTCAAAATTTGTATCAGACTGTCTAAAGAAAATTTCATATCTTCATAGGTCGGTTCAGCGTCACCTGATACAATACTGTTCTGTAATTCAATCAGCTGTTCATACGGCTTTTCTACATCTGTTCTGTAAGATTCATCGTTAAAGTTTTTGTTTTCTGAACTTACAGCGTTTACGGCACATCGTCTTATCAGTTTATGCTTTTCTTCAGCAGGTAAACGAAGCGGGTTAGACAGCCTCATGGTGATTTCTTTTATGTATTCCTGATCTTTACGGTCATCATCGGAATAAACTTCTATTCCCATATTATTGGTCATCATTAAATTACGAAGAATCGTCTGAGGTTTCATTTCAATGATATTATTTATTCCATTATCGGCAATATATTGAATTGATTTCAGCCACTGTACAGGTTTTACAAGCTGTTCGGATAACATTATGGGTATATCCTTTGAATCAGAATAACATTCACCAGTCAGATTCGATATAACAGGGTATTTGAATTCATGATACTGATAACTTTCAAGATTTTTTTCAAGGTCATTTCTTACTATATTCATCAAAGAACTATGAAATGGATTGCCTGTATTTACCTTCATAATTCTTCCGCCAAGTGTTTCTGCCTTTTTTGTAAAGTCATCCACTGCTTTACGATGCCCTGATATAACAATCTGTTCTTCAGAATTTATATTTGATATTTCGACAATATGATTTTCATACGAAAGTTCACGGCATATTTCGCTGACACGTTCAAGGTCGAGTCCCATGACCGCAGCCATATAACCATCTTCAATTAATGAGGAACCCGTCAATTTTCCGCGGACATCTACAATTTTTATTCCATCCGAAAAATCAATTGCTCCCGAACATACCAGAGCGGAAATTTCTCCTAAGCTATGACCGAGCAAATAGGAAGGCTGCCGATCCGTATTTTTCATAAAAACATGAAATCCTGATACACTTGTCGCAAGTATCGCAGGTTGAACCAGATCTGTTTTTGAAAGTTCTTCAATATCTCCCTCAAAACATAATTTTGCCAGATCATATCCTAAAATCGTACTTGCTTCATCAAACAGATCTCTGACTATTTTGTTATGCATATACATATTTTTTCCCATAGAAATGTACTGCGAACCTTGTCCCGGGAATGCAACTGCATATTTTTTCATAAGACGCTCCTTTTTTAAAAAAGCTAATTTTCCACTTATCCCTAATCGTATGTAAAATCTGAAAGATATTGAAATTTTTCAGTATCTTTTAATAATGTTCAATTTTTTCCAAAAGACAATTTAAAAATTCCTTGCAATCCTCAATTATAACATAATCAGAATAATCAAAAATCGGAGCGTTTGCGTCATTATTTACTGCGATAATAACTTTTGAGTTCTTGATTCCGATTACATGCTGACTTGCGCCCGATACGCCAAATCCGACATACAATTTAGGCGATACGCAAATTCCCGACTGCCCTATCTGATATTCCTTTTCAATCAATTCATTTTCAACAACTGCTCTTGTTCCTGAAATTTCAGCATTGCACAGTTTAGCCAGTGTTCTGAGTTTATCGGATTCCTCTTTTGAACCGATACCTCTGCCAAAACAGAATAATCTTTCTGCATTGACTAACGATACACTTTTTTTCTCGATTTTCTTACTGCTAATTACTTGTGCCAAAGCTTCCTTTACTTCTTTTTCAGGTTTCAAATATTCAATATTTCCTGTTTCATATGATAATTCCTTTTTTATCTGGAAGGAATTCTGCTTTATTGTACACAATTGATAATCGGTATTGATACATTTTATTTTTGCAACAATAGAGTCGCTGAGTGCAGCTCTGAAAAATTGAAAACCATCTTTCTTATCATATTCAATATTGATACAATCAGCAGTAAGTCCGCCGTCCAGCATCATTGCAAGAACAGATGCCATTTTTCTGCCTTCTTCGGTATCCTGAAAAGCCATCATATGTATATCATTTCTGATTATCCATAAACGGCACATTTCGATAAATGAGTTAAGACCTGTATCGCATACAAAAACTTTGTGCGCTCCGTTTTTTGCGATTTCTCTATATTTGTCATTTCCTTCGCTGCCTCTTATAAATACAAATACTTCACTTTCATTATCGTCAGCAAGAAGCCTTAGTTTTCTTGTTATTATTAGTGAATCGCTTCTTCCATAACCGCTTCCACAGATAAATGCAAGTTTCATTTCTCTATCTCCTCAATTTTCAAAATTCTTAAAAACTGCTCGGCTTTTTCATCAATTGTTCCTTCTAATACAACATTTTCTTTCTTTTCCATCACACTTTTAACATTAAGGACTTTAGTCTTTGAACCTTTTAAACCGCATAACGATACTTCAGAATTCAATGTATCATGATCCCAGACAGTAACCGGTTTTTTTATGGATCTTTTAAGGCATAGCAGACTGATATTTTTCTGTGTCATAAAGGGGCCGAAAATAAGCATTACCGGCGTCGGAGTTTTTATTGTCTCTTCATTTTCTTCGTTTATGTGCGAAAAAGTTATCGTACCGCTGTATTTGTTATCCGGTATTTCATTGCCGAATGTACTTATATCATTTTTACCGTTGACTTCAAGTATTTCATTTACCTGTGTAAAACAATCAACTCCCAGACGATATGCAAGACCATATCCGACTTGTCCGGTTTCACCGTCTACTGCTTTCTTACCGCATACGATAATATCAAAACATCCGATTTTCTTTATAGCCTGTTCCAATATATAGATGGTAGCATATGTATCTGAACCCGCAAACGCCTCGTCGGATAATAAGATAACGTCGTCAGCTCCGATAGCTCTGCATCTTATCAGTACGTCCTTTGCTTTTAATGAACCCATGCTTATACAGGTGATATGTATATCTTTATTTTTGTTTTTTAATTCAACAATATTTGAAAGAGCATATAAGTCATATGGATTTATCACTAAGTTTTCTTCATTGGCAGAATTATTATTTACATATTTTTCAGAGACAGGTTTTATCAATACTATTATATTCATTATTATTTACCTCAAACTGCATTCCAGATTCATCATACGATAAATGGTATTTCGCTGTATTTCATTTGTTCCCGAATAAATAGAGCAAGCGAGCGCGTCTCTCAATTCTCTTTCAATATCATATTCTTTAGTATATCCGTATGCTCCGAATATCTGCAAAGCATCTCTGCATGCCTGTATATAGCTTTCGCTGACAAATACCTTAAATATTGACGCATCTGTAAAAGCATTTTTTCCCTGATCTTTCATCCATGCAATTTTGTAAAGCATATTACGGGATAATTCAAAATGAATCTTCATATTCGCTATCTTGTGTGATACAGCCTGAAATTCACCTATATTCTGTCCGAACTGTTTTCTTTCGTTTACATATTTCATGCATGAATCTATAACTCGGTGCATGGCTCCTATATGCGGCGCAAATTCATATATTCTTTCCCATTCAAGCGCCGATATAAAAATCATTTTTCCGCTGTCAGGTGTTCCGAGAACATTTTCTTCCGGTATAAAACAGTCAGTCAGCGTTACTTCACTTAACGGACATGAATTCAATCCCAAAGTTTCAATCTTTTTACCTATTTTCAATCCGGCAAATTCTTTCTCAACAACAAACGAAATAACTTTCTCGGGATTTGCTTCATCCAAAGCAAATAAAACAAAAATATCAGCTATAGTTCCATTGGATATGAACATCTTGCTTCCGTTCAATACATATCCGCCCTGAACTTTTTTGGCGGTCATTTTCATGCTGCATGCATCAGAACCTGAATCGCACTCAGTCAATGCAAATGCACCGATTTTTTCACCTGTAACCAATTCAGGCAGATATTTCTCTTTCAAAAAATCAGAACCGTATAGATATATCAGATTCTGCGAAACCCATATATGATTATTTATTACAAACACAAAGCCGTTATTATTGCAGGAATAACCTAATTCCTCTATCATAAGCGCGGCCGTCAGATAAGATTCATCCATACCGCCGTACTCTTCGCCTATAGTTATTCCAAGGATACCGAAATCAGACGTAAGTTTCCACATTGATTCTGAAAAAAAATCCTTTTCATCGTTTCCGTTCAAGTTTTCTACGGCAAATTTTCTTACCTCGCTGATATATTCCTTTTGCTCTTTGGTCAAGCTGAAATCCATTAATACTATCTCCTTTTCAATAGTTTGTACATATCTTTAATTTGATATATTTTAATACTAATTCAACTAAAACAATATCGCACAAAAACAAACGCGGCTCCTTATACTTTGTTTTACTGTTAGCGAAACATATTTTCTTTCCATAGAAGTAAATTTTCAACGGAAACCATCGTAATATCTAAATTTTCAATATCAGGTTTATCGGCATTTACACAAACCGATAAATAATGATCGTTGTCGATTTTTTTATTCATAAAAAAGAAATCACTTATTCTGACATTGTCTTTATACAGCAATATCTCATCCTTATGAAGTTCAAAACTAAATGAGTTTAAAGGTATCGTCAGACCTTTTCCGATACATTTGAGGTAACTTTCTTTTAACGTCCATATTTTGCAAAACATTTCATCCTGATTGTTTAATCCTCCGCTTCTGATGTATTCATTTTCATATTCAGAAAAAAATTTTTGGGCAATCGGGATAACATCCGAAGTTTCGCCCTCAACATCAATACCAACAGGCGATTCACTGACCGTACATACGATCCAGTTATCGGAATGAGAAATATTAAAAAAAATGTCTTTACAATCTTTCAGGAACGGTTTTCCAAATTCATTGTATTCAAAAATAATAAAATGCGGAGAAAATCGATATTCTTTGTAAAGCGTATACTTTACCAGTATTTCGCTTAATATACTTATCTTTCGAGCATTTTCGTAAATATATTTATTTATCTTTTTGATTCTCTCTTCTGATAATAAAGGAATAAACGAATTTATATCGTTCAACGAAGTATCTATTTTTATTGCATAAACATTCATAAATATTAGTGATCCTAAAACAATATTACAAAATCGAGTCTATATTAAGGGCGGCGCCTGACAACTTAACTTCAGCGCCTTTTCCGTATTATATTCAGAAATTACGGCTTGCAATGATTGAATCATTTTTATTATACTATGTCAAGCTAAAATTTCCAGCTCAATTTATTAATTACTTCACCTTACGCATTCCGATAATTGCTAACCTCAGGTTTTTTCTTCAACATACTGATTTATCATCTTTAATATTTCTCCTGTTTATTTTATAATCATGATTATTATTAATAATATACTAAAATTATACAAATTTCAATCCTTAACAATAAAAGTTCACAAATTATTTACAATTATTATCTAATATTGATTTTTATGAATTAGGATAAAAAAATAAAGCCGGATAATATTATCCGGATCGTAAAAACCGTCGTCTGTACCGTATTTCAAAGTCGGATCATAATTAGTAATCATTCTTCGTTCTTTTACAGTCCCGTTATCAATTTCCATGCAGCAAGCCCCGTAAAGAGTGCGAATGCCGTTTACTTCATAATAAATGGGATTCTGAATTTCAGTTATGCCGTATGTAATAGGAATCTGAACAGAAGGGTGAGAAACATTAATAGATCTGACTGTTCCCTGCACAGCGAATATATCATATTTTTCCTGATATATATTCATTTTATATTTATAGCTTTTACCGTTTTCAAAAGTACCTGAAGACATTCTTGTTCTGGATTCATAATCATTGTATATAGCCGAAGCAGACAGAGGAACGTACATCTTTTTAATAAGTCCGTTATTGCCTGCGTCATAGAACACAAAATCATAACCCCATAAATGATCCCCGTTGAATATAAATGAGAAGCTGTTATCTTCAGAGGCGTCTATAGCCGTATTATGAGGGTATACATTTTGAGGTTTATATATCATATTATCACTTCCTTTAAAATATTTTTTTGTAATAAAGAAAAAGAGCAAAACAAACTTAATTGTTTGTTTTGCTCTTTTGAATTTTTGCAGCAACTTTGTAATCTCTGCTGATTGAAATTAATCATGGATATAGCATTATACTATACCCATGATTTTTATTCAATAAGATGCAAACTCTTTAATAAGCTCAATAATATTAGGTAAATTACCATTTAATCTGTTGTAGATGAATATAATACCGATAGTAACAAAAAATGCATCCATTAAATATTCAAATTTATTACTCATATATTTAGCATAAGATACAGTATATTTACCACTTCTGAGCATCTCTTTCCTACGCTTTTTTTTAATTTTTTCAAATTTGATTCGACGATTTATTCCATAAGCTATTGACAATAACCCTAAAAGAATATCCCAATAAGATAGAATCTCTTTCAATTATTACTCCTTTTATATATATTTTACCAATATATTGTTTAATCTATCAATATTATTTTGTGCGTGCTCCTGATTATCTTTATCCAGCCATTCTGAATACCAAGGAAACGCTTTGCTATTAGTAAGCTTACAATAAAACAACTTGGGTTTCAAGTGAAACCGAAGTTGTTTCATTTTTTTATCAAAGTTAAACTTTAATGAGTAAAAATATACTTAATAAGAATGATAATATTAGGCATATTACCTTTGATCCTATTGTAAATAAATAATGCACCAAAAACTATTAAAGCCAAGCACATTGTATAAGCATATCTATCATCCATATATCTCGAATAAGACGATTCCCATTTTCCATTATTTTTTCGGATTAGATTATCATCTCGCTTTTTTACATAAATAAAGTATTTAGCCCACCGATAAATCCCAAAGCCTATAGCAATTAAACCTAAAGAAACATCCCAGTAAGAAAGTATTGCTTTCATTCTTATCAACTCACCTTAACCGTATATTTTTCGAGTATCTTATTCAGATTTCTAATATTATTTTGAGCGTGCTCCTGATTATCTTTATCCAGCCATTCTGAATACCAAGGAAACTCTTAGTTATGCTGTTTAGACATAAAATATCTTCGACCCACTTAAAGCCGAAGATATTTCATTTAAATTAAACAATGCTTTTAATAAAAAAAGATGTCCTTTATAAATGTTACAATATTGGGTAAATTCCCTTTTAATCTGTTGTAAATGAATACTACACCAATAAATATTAGGAGTGAACACCAAAAAAATGCGTGGCGATCATCCATATACCTTTTATACGATAATTTCCATATTCCATTTGTTTTTTTAACATATCGTTATCACGCTTTTTTTTGTACTTTTCATACTTAATAAAACGATAACTTCCAAAGCCTATTGCAATTAAGCCTAAAGAAATATCCCAATAAGAAAGTATTTCTTTCAATTATTTCTCCTTAATATGTGTACTTTTTTAATATATCATTGAGTTTATTTATATTACCTTGAGCGTGCTCCTGATTATCTTTATCCAGCCATTCTGAATACCAAGGAAACGCTTTGCTATATGCTATGTATTGTTCTTCGGCGTTTATTCTCAGTACAATTAAATCAACATATTTCCTTGCGGCAGATTTGTAATCTTTGCTGATTGAAATACCATTTTGAAGCTGTTCTCCAGATTTAGCCATTTGCCATATTTCTTTTCGTAAAGATTCAGCTACTGTTGCATTTGCAAAGGTATACTCGGCTTGTGTAGCAGTTTCCCCTATATTTGTTGCCCAATCACTTACAACAACAAATAAGCTTGCATATGAGCCATACTTAGGTATCTTAGATATAGCATAAGAAATCTCAGTACCTAATGCACCTTCTCCAATAGATTCTAAAGCTTGAATCCATTCATAATGTGCCTTTTCATATTCTGTATTAGCATAGTCCAGTAACTGTAATGCTGCTTTTTTTACATATACGTCATCTGACTGTGTAAAAGTTTCTAACAGTATAATACCGTCTTCCATAATACGAACATTACTTTTAAATTTTGTATAGCTTTTATATGTTTCTATTGCAGAAGTACTCCAGTCAACAAATTCTATAACATTATTTAACTTACTTATACTTCCATCAATAAACTTAATACTCATATTCTTTAAATTTATTTTTTTGGAAACAGAATCAACCTGTGATGATAAATATTCAAAGTCTAAATTAGCTCGTTTAACTAAACCAACAACTTCTTCACTTGATTGGTTAAAAGGATTATATGAGTTAATTATTTTTAAATTTTCCTTCATTTTTGCTTGAAATTCCTTTATCAATTCCATATCTCTTTGGGTTATATCAATCGGTTTTCCTGATGTCTCCAATACTTTATAAGCAAGACCGACAGAATCATTATAACCATCACAAATTGATTTTGCCAAATCAATCCATTCTTGTGTTTCATAGATGGACTTTTTGGATTCTAATGTTCTATTTAAATAATCAACAATCGTCGTTTTGTATAGCTCTACCTTACTATAATTAGAGTTAAATACATAGTTTCCTAAGCCCACATACATCTGTGTAAGAACACTATTGTTATACATCGTTCGATATGCGTCTGAATTATAGTAATCATTATTCATCACAAACTCATAATCTTCATTTTCAATATAGAAGTTTGCTACTGACGGATTGGAGCCTAACTCATATTCCTTTTTATCGTCATATGTGTCCCAGTCCGTATCTATTAATGTCGGATCGGAGCCACAGTATACAGTACCGTCATACTCATTTTTGTTCACTTCTGACGTCCAATTACTTCCGTTATAATGTATTTCCACATTGTCATCAAGCCCGTCTCCATCGGTATCTTTTTTGTTCGGATCACTATTTATCGGCTGACCGTTTGGCTTTAGCCCATAAAGCTCTACAATATCAGGAATGGTGTCTCCGTCCGAATCTTCACCAATAAACTGCGGCGGAATATCTATTGTATTTCCGGTTACGTTTGTAAGAGCACTTGATGGATAACCGTAGTAAACGTCTCCGTATGTATCATAAACAATATTTTCTAAATCAGAACCTATACTTCCTCTACCAAGGCTTACTATATTTAAAGATACATTTGTATAATCATATGATGATAATTCATAACCGTATGACACGTCGCCGTTTGTTAATACTATGATTCGGTACATATTGGTATCGCTGTCGCTTACATATGACAACGCAGTCTGAACGGCGCTGTTCAGCCATAACGAATTTCCGTCACTGTTTACACCCTGAACTGCGGAATAAAGCGGTCCCGTTGAGCCTGTCAAACCTGTATTGGATTCTATGTGATCAGAATACATAATGACTGCGGCGCTGTCTCCGCTGCCCATATTTCCGATTATATTTTCACATATATATGCTCTGTTGCATTTCCTCCGTCCGTATTTTTTCATATAATAGTCGATATTTGATTGAGTACCTTGAATATGAGATAGAATTTCGGTATGGTTTTCTTCTGTAACTCCGTTATATCCAACCTCAATAGAATAGCTGATCGGGTCTGCGCTGTCCATTTTCCATGAGCAATCCACCACTAAAATAGTGTTCATTGCCTTATAATATGTAGTATGACTGCTCCACATCTTCCGCAGTTCCATGAAACTTTCTTCCCAATTGTCATACCACTTCTCGCTGTCAACAATCATGTATTGTGAAAAATGAGTAGTTGTGGCGCTTACGGTTGAGTTCTCCCAGTTTCGGGTTGTGGGCATTTCTTCAAAAATCTGTTTTTCTTCATTATACCAGAGAATAATTAAGTTGTCAAACTTAGTATCACCCAGCTTTGATTTATCAATTTTAAAGGTAATTGTAGCAGATTCAAAGCTTGTTTCCGAAGTAAAGTTAAACGGCTCGCCTATCATGGCATATACATCGCTTGACATTGCGTCAATTCCATACATACTTTCAATGGTAAGATTTCTTTCAAGACTGCCGTTTGTGTCCATGTCAACCTTGATTTCCGTAATCGCTTTGTCATAAGTTTCAACAGACTGATTTTTTGATTGAGTGTAAACTTCATCTCCGTCAAGTATTCCGTTGCCATTAGTGTCAGGATTCAGCGGGTCAAAGTAAACGCCGTACTTTTTGTAAATCGTTCCGTCATAGCCTTCCTCACCGTCCAGAAGTCCATCGTTATCCGTATCGGGATTCAGAGGATCGGTTTTATATGTTTTGATTTCGTCTCCGTCAAGCAATCCGTCCTCGTCGGTATCGGGATTGAACGGTCCTGTTTGATTCTGATATTCCCCAAGATTACTCAGATTATCATTATCAAAATCTTCGTCAGCGTCGGAAATTCCGTTTTCATCTGTATCTAATTCTAACGGATCGGTGTTCAGTGTTAAAACTTCATATCCGTCAGGCAATCCATCATCATCTGTATCTATATCATACGGATCAGTATCTATTACTTTTTCATAAATATCAAAAAGCATATCCTCATCAGTATCGCCAAGCCAAGATTCAGGCAGGTATTCTAAATCGCTGAAATCGTATTTTTCCGACTCTGTTCCTATAAAGCCTGCAATATCATCCTTATAGTTGATATTTATACTGCTTCCGTTAATTACGATTTTATCGGCAATAATTACACCGTTCAAGTTAATATTCGGAGAATCAATCGTAAGCGTTCCCAGAGGGCAGTAAATAAGTCCGTTAATGTTGGCTGTGCTGTCGTTTTCAATAGTAATATCGCCGTACTTTGAATATACAACGGAAGTATTCGCATTCTTGACCTCTCCCGTCACATTTATATCCATCAGCGTTCCCATGCTGGAATTGAGAGATACATTGCCGTCAAGTTCAATGTTTCTGTAGCTGTAAATAGGACTGTTAATATGTATATTCATTTCATCACGAACATAACCGTCCTCGTAAAGCTCGCAGTTTTTGGTAAAATAGGTCTCTTTGATTTTTGTGTCGGCGTAAACGTGCTTGATTCTTTTTTCAATATCAGCGCCCGTTGTGATTTTACCGTTGATATTTCCGTTTAAGTAGGATATGTCGGCTTCCTTATTGGTATGTACATTACCGTTCATGCACAGGTTAGAGCTTGCGCTCATTGTAATACCGTTCCGTCCGAATATCATGTACGGGTACTTCTCAGTTCCCTCTGCCGATACCGCTATATTGGCAAAATACGGTATTGATATAACCGCTGCCAGCAGTATGGACATAAGCTTTTTAAACTTCTTCATTGTTTTTCTTCCTTTCCCTAAATATTGGATTGTTTTGACTTACTGTAAAATCCGCCCCTCCTTATCATGATTTATTTCATTAGATAATAATAAGTAAACACCAACTATTATTTAACAATGTAATATAAATTATATAACATTATATGGCATAATGCAACATAATTTTTATAATTTTGGATATTTATATAACAAATTATGCTTGTATTTGTGTAATTTTACTAACATATTGAAATTTGATTGTAACTTCGGTCCCAATGGAGCCGAAGTTAATAATCAAGAACGCCGTACCCGAATATACAGCCACTTCCTACCTCGTAGCTTCCGCTTCGGCAGACGTCGCCGCTGTTTCCCTCTATCGTATAAACAGTTCCGTTTTCAGCGCATTCCACTATATACCAACATGATCTGAAACACCGTCGTTATCCCAATCGAAAAATATTATATCCCCCTGCTTTGGAAATATTTCATGCTTTTTCTGTACTTTTCATACTTAACAAAATGATAAATCCCAAAGACTATAGAAATAACTTCGGCTCCACTGGAGCCGAAGTTATACCCTTACATTATAATTTTTAGAATTTCAATAAATCCTTGTTTATTATTAGTTCCTTATTAACTTCATAAGCAATTCCTATGTCTGTCATCACACCCGCAGAAGTTATATAGTCAGGAACATAATTTATTTTTTGATCGTACTCATCAACTGTAATATTCCAATAAACATCATAAAATCCATATGAAATATTATAATTAACTTCGTCTAAATGCCCAACATTATAGAAAAATCCTTTTGTCCAATAAAGACGTGTAACAATTAATGGCGGTAATAACAGATCGTTATAGTAGGGAATAAAATTTATATCATTCAATGAGTTTGTCTTACTTTTGAACAGCATAATGACATACCAGTTATATTCGCTATCACTTTTTACATCATCTTTTACTACAAGACCGTAAAAGTATATTCCTTCTCTTGGTGAAAAAACGAATATGTCACCTTTCTTAGCTAATTTCCTTGTTCTTTTTATGACCTTTAACTGGTATTTTTCTTTAAATACCTTATAGTCATCAAAAGCTTCTGATAAATCATCTAATTCCCTTTTTATTTCTTCCGGTTGACTTTCATACCGTTTTTTCCATTCCAGCGATATTATATTTTCTTTCTGAAACATACTTCCTCCAATATGAACATAGCAAAAATAACTCTGACAATTAACTATTAATTTCAATTCATAATGATTATCTATAGATATAAAATAATGTATAACTTCGGCTTCACTGGAGCCGAAGTTATACCCTTACATTATAATTATTAGAATTTCAATAAATCCTTGTTTATTATTAGTTCCCTATTAACATCATAGGCAACTCCAATATCAGTTGCTATACCTGCTAATCCTAAATAATGTGGTTTTTCTATTATCTTATTGTGATACTCATCTTCTATAATATTCCAGTATGCGCTGTAGAATCCATATGTAGTAGTTATATTAACATTATCTAAATGTCCAACATTATAGAAAAATCCTTTTGTCCAATATAAACGAGTTACAACTAATGGTGGAATTAAAAGTTCATTATAATCCGGCACAAAATTAATTTTGTCCAATGAATTTGTCTTATTCTTAAAGAGCATAATGACATACCAGTTATATTCCTCATCACTTTTTAAGTCGTCTTTTACTACAAGACCGTAAAAGTATATTCCTTCTCTTGGTGAAAAAACGAATATGTCACCTTTCTTAGCTAATTTCCTTGTTCTTTTTATGACCTTTAACTGGTATTTTTCTTTAAATACCTTATAGTCATCAAAAGCTTCTGATAAATCATCTAATTCCCTTTTTATTTCTTCCGCCTGACTTTCATACCGTTTTTTCCATCCCAGCGATATTATATTTTCTTCCTGAAACATACTTCCTCCAATATGAACATAGCGAATAATTCTGATATGTGTTACCATTTAGAATTTTTTGAAATCAATTTCAATGTTATTTTAAATTCCTTATTTACCGGAATTTTGTCTGCCATTATTAATGTCTTTCCTTTGTATTTAATAGGCTCTCCATTTGATTCCATAAACGCACTTTGAAATTCTATCATATTACCTTTTTATCAATATAATAATTTATATCCGCTTTCATATAAGCTTTTTATTGACTTGCTGCAGTAATATATTCTTTTACATTGCCCCCTGGGCGTTTCTATCATCTTAACTATTTTACATAAGTTATTTCTGATATATCTACACAATTGCTGATATACTTTTTCAATCTCACCTCCTTTTTTTATTAATTCACCATTCTCATCATAATAGCTTGTCTGATACCATATTCGTCCTCCCCGAACTACTTTTTCTTCATCGTCAATGGATGTTCTTCTGAACTCAATTGTATATGACCTATCAGTGATACACAGAAAGCCAGTATCTACATTATGAGAATCAATCAACCCAAAGTCTTCTTTGTAGAGCCAAACTCCATAACACCATGTATCCTTAAATTCTGGCAATTTATCAATTTCCTTTAGCCTTTTGCCATCCTCTTTTAAAAAAATCAATAAACCTTTGGATTTTATATATTCAACGAATTTCAATTCGTCTTGAGTATCCATATGAAAAATTATTTGTTTTCCCAAAATAACTACCTTCTTTTATATGAATGGAATGTGACGTTAATACCAGTAGAATTTTCTATATCACTAATTGCCTTTCTCTCTCTTGAAACCGGTAATCCTCGTTTAGTAGAAACTCCGACCTGATGAATTTCAACTATCTTACCGTCTTTTATACCTACTGCGTCTGCATATCTTGAATTTTTATAACCACCATAAGTATCAAATTTATACTCAGTAGCAGTATCTAATCCTCTTTTTTGCATATCATCAACAGCTTTATCAATTTCAGCTCTATGTTCTGAACATCCTTTTTTTCCGTATTGATTCGGAACTTTCTTACCCTGCTGTAAAACCTCGGTAGAGCGGTCAATATCCTTGTAAGCGTCGCTTGCAGTATCAAGCTTTTTAGCAGCTTTTCCTAAGTCTCCTGCTGCGTCAGCCGCATTTGCAGCTTTCTTTACGTCATGCGCCTTATCAACAGCCTTAGTTACATCATATACAGCTTCTACAGCATCGCCGGCATAAGATCCCGGAACACCCGGTACTAACAGTCCTCCGATGTCCCAAGCTATATCTACAAATCCTCCAACCGATGGTTCCTTTACAAAATCAACTACATCAACAACCAATCCAACAACATCAAGAAGCGTTTCAAAGAAATGTCCGCTTGGATCAACGCCTAATACAGGATTATTATGACAGTATGTATAAAGATTAAGGCTTAAAGGATCAGCGGGATTTCCAAGTGCAGTGTCCCGACTTGTAAATCTTCCGTTTATAGGATTATAATATCTTGCTCTAAGATAAATTGTACCCGTTTCAGCGTCGTAATACTCACCGCAATAACGGAACGCATTAGTATCAGAATCATCAATATTCTTTTCAACGCCAAAAGCGTCATAGGTATACTTCTTGGTTACCGCACCAGCTGAATCCGTAAGATTTACAACGTCCCCATGCGCATTCTGCGTATAGTAGGTATACTCGGACTTATTACCGTTTCTGTAGTTGTACTTGGCAACAAGATTTGTACCTCTGATGTAACAATCTGCCTCGTAAAACTGTCCGTCGATAATGTCTGCAACTATCTGCTTGCTTCCGTCCCAGACATGATTTATCGTCTGACCGTTAACTGTCTTTTCATATCTCAGACCATCGACATTGTAAGCATAGCTTGCAGTTGTTTCGCCGTCTGTAAATCCGATTAGCTGATTCAGACCATCGTATGTGTTGGTTTCAGTTTTGCCATTGGCAGTCTTTTTAATCTGATTGCCGTTGCTGTCGTAGGTATAAACCGTCTGCTTTACGTCTGAAGCCGGATTTAAGGTGATTAAGTTTTCGTCGGCTTCGTTTTCAACAGTCTTTACTTCCTTTTGAAGCAGCGCAGTGTACTTGCCGTTAGAATCAACATAGCTGTATTCAGTTACAAAGTCCTCAGTACCTGCCGCTGTCATCTTTGAGCGGTTGCCGTAATCGTCATACTCGTATGCGTAGGTATCTGTCGTGTTGTTTCCAACCTTGACAGCTTCCTCAGTCAGTCTTGTTAGACCGTCATACTCATATGATGTCGTTTCTATTATACCACTTTCATTGTGTATTTTGCAAGCGTCAGAACCGTCTAAATAATAGGAATATTCGTAGCTTGATATGTCAGTATTGCCTGATTTGTTTTCAAGCTTTGTAATTCTGTTCGCCTTGTTGTAGGTATAGGTCGAAACCACGCCGTTTGCAAGTGTTTCAGACTTCTTGTTGCCGTTTGCGTCATAGGTGTAGGACGCCGTTTCGTTTCCTGATTCCTTGACCTTGACTACACGCATTTCTCCATCATATTCATATGTTTTGTCAGAATAGAACAGAAGATGATACTGCCCGACAATCTCTTCTCTAACATACTGGGAGACGCCCTCATAGAAAAATCCTCTGAATACTGCATAACCATTACCGTCAGACTCTGTTTCAGTATATTTTCTGCCCAGATCATCGTAAACGGTATTTGTTGTGAGTCCGTTGCTAACTGTCTGAGTTATTCTTCCCATGCTGTCATAGGTATACGACTTGCTGACGTTCTTGGAAGAATCATTGGAATTTACCGTATTTGAAGTGAGCAGACGATTGAGAGCGTCATAGGTATTTGTTGTAACATTGCCGTTAGCGTCTGTTGTTTTAATAATGTTGCCGCTTTTATCATATACAGTCAAGCCTGAATCATAACCGGCGCTGTCGGTTGTTCTTATTAGTCTACCCCATTCATCAGTTTCATAATATGTTATAAGGTAGTCAGTATCATTTTCACTTGACAAGCCTGTATACATTTTGGTTTTTAACTGATCCCTGTCATAAAAATATTTTGTTATATTTTTATCACCGTTCACAGTACCGTCGCTTAGTATAACCTCTGATAATAAGCCATATCCATTATACTTATTCTGCGTTATGCTGTATTTAACGTTGCCGGAATCCTGTTTTTGAACAGTCTGCTTTGTAAGAATAACATTACCGTTTTTGTCATACTGATTTTCCGTAATAGAATAATTTATGCTTCCGTCACTATTTGAATTGAACGGAACATACGTTTTAGTTAAACTATTAAGGGATTGATACTCGTATTTAGTAGTATTGCCTAACGAATCCGTTGCTCTTGCAAGCTGTCCGTTTGCATAGTATACGCTTGTACTCTTGGTTTCACCGTTTGTCTTTTCTATTACCGCATTGCCTCTGAAATCGGTAAGAGTTTCATTTACTACCTGTTTGTCAGCAGTGATATAGGTTGTTTTTATTGTCTTTAGTCCGCTGCATGATTTCGATGACGAACTGTCAAGAGCAGTGTAAACGTCAAAGCTGTGATTCTTTGCAAATTCATAAGTTGTTGAAGTCAGAATCTGTTTTTCGGCGTCTGCTTTCCACTTGAAATATGTTGCTTTTTCACGCTGTAAACCGTCATATTCCGTAATATTTACAGTCCCGTCAGAATTTGTCTTCTTAATAACATTACCGTACACATCATACTCATATGACGTAACGTTCCCCTCGGCGTCTGTTTCAGATTTCACAAGATTATTCGGGTAATATGAGAAAGATTTATACTTATCTTTTGATTCGGAATAGTTACCCTCATATTCTTTTATCTTTCTGCCTAATCCATCGTATTCATATATTGTTTTAATAACATTTTCGCCTGATCCAAGACGTGTTACCGTAACATTATCAAATTTATCATACTCATATTCTTTTACATAACCCTCAGGACTTATTTCCTTTGAAACCTGCAATTGTTTATTGTATTCATAGCGTGTACCGTTTGCAGATTTTGATATACCATTACCGTATATCCACTTTTCTTTGATTAATCCTTTGCCTAAACCGTCCTTATAATATTCATATTCGGTTATATTACCCTCAGGGTCTGTTGTCTTTTTAATCAGTCCGATAACTCCGCTTACATAGCTGTCTGCAAAATATTCATAGCTGGTTACTGCATAGCTGCTTTCGTGTTCGTTAATATATACTATCGGATCAAAGTTATTTGCTGTAATATCATTTATTTCATTTTGAGTAAGAGCTTTCAGGCTTTTGGCCTCTTTGAGCAGAGTTACTCCGTCTGTATCATATGCATTTATTTCAGCATTACCCATTTCATCAACATAGGCAATAAGACTATTTTTATTATTGTAATTTGCTAAAGTTACCGTTCCGTCAGGATTTATAGTTTTAATAACATTTCCGTTGCTGTCACGTTCATATTTTGTTACATTGCCCATAATGTCAGCGCTTTCAGCAACTTCATCATATTTATTTTCGCCGTTTATAAGATTAAATTTTGATTTTTCAGCTTCATATGCTTTACCGTCAGCAGTTATCTTATTTGTATTTACTGTATATTTTTCATCATAATTATAACTATAAGTTTTTACTATTTCATTACCGCTGTATTCTTTCGTTTCGGTATGCTTTTGAGACTTGTTATATTTATACTCCTGTTTCAGACCTGATGAATTAATTAAATAGTCTACCTCGCCATGAGAACGGTATTTAATCTGATCCGTTACTTCGTTATTAAAGTTTACTATCTTGTTTAATCTTCCATTTTCATCATATTCGTATTTTTCAACTGCACCTGATACACTAACGGCAGAAACAAGTTGATTTTCAGAATTGTAATTGTATTTTACTGTACGGTCGCCTGTCACATCATCAATTTGAATTACACGGGGATGTTCAGTATCACTGCTGTAAGTTATAATGTATTTTCTACCCGTTGATTCTGTAACAGTCCGCTTATTATTCTGCTTGACTGAAACTTCAAGCTTATTTCCTGCACCATCCTCAACCTTGTACATTTCTCCGTTCGCATTGAAATAGTATTTCGACTGAGCTGCATTGGTTACAATATATTCGCTGCCGTTCTTTGCCATTGTACTGTGAGCGTTCAGGCATTCATAACCGCCGTTTCCATCGTCCTTAATCGTAGTATTAGACCCGTCCGGCAAAACAACCTGATAATACCCATCTGCGGGTATTATTATTCTGCTTACATCAATATTAAAATCCCAGCCTATACCGAAGCTGCCTTATTCATTGCTCATTGAATTATATGTTCTTATAAAATCCGATTGAACACCCGGAGACTTTATACTGAAATCAATAAAAGACTTAGTGTAGTTTCCGGTTGCTATATGAACTCCGTCGCATATTTCCCAGCCTTTACGGTATAACGAATAATCAGGTTCGGATGGGTATTCCTCTTCAGGAAACCAAGGACGTATATTATATATTTCGTCAGAATATCCATAGGGGAAATAAACGCCTCCCATTTCGTATTCTTCATCAAAATAATCAAAATTCAAATGTCTGTTGGTAGTTGGGTTTCCGTTTTCATCTTCTACATATGTATATCTGTTATCCCAAAGGATAGTTTGTTGTCCGTATGGATAATAAAGGCTTATTACATGTTCTCCGCTGGAATAAACAGATTTTTCACCGGAGGCTTCATTAACTTCCCAAACGGGACCTTCAAAGTATATGGTACCATTTGTCCACTTGCCCTCCATATCTGTCAGAGTTATGTAATTCCAGTTTCCATAAATAGTTAACTGGCTTCCTGCCGTTGTCATAAGCAATGTGTCATAGCAATTTGCTTGTCCGAAGTTAAAATCTCCGCCTATTTCAACCGTTCCTCCGTTTAAATCAAATGTTTGTCCGGCATTGCCATCCCAACCATCCGGTGAAGCAGTACGAAAAACCAAATTGTTATATACAATCAGTCACCTGAATTAACATTAAGAAAAGCTCCCGTATTATTATTCCATAGATTAGGGTTATCTGTTGTAAATGACATACAGTCATAAACGGTAAGATAATAACCGTTTAAATCAAGGTTTCCGTCATGAAGATTAAAACTTCCGTCAACATAACAATCGGCTGTCAATTTTATATTTTTCTTATAACTGTTTTCGGAAGTATATCCGGAATATTGAGTGCAATATTCTTTAAACCAATTATAATCTTCAATCGTTATTGTCCTGTCCTCTGAATATATATCCATATATTCAAAGTAATTTAAAGATCTGCTTCTTAAATTCAATTTATCAGATAAATAATCTATGTCGTCTGAATTAACAACATTATCGCCGTTTAAATCCATCATATATAAAAAGGCTTCTGTAGAATTTAAGTATTCTGTATAAGCTGTTATATCTTCACTGTCTATAATGCCGTTCTGATTAACGTCTAAATGCGCTATATCTTCTGTTACTTCATAATTTTCATACAGTTTCAATATTTCAAGATCATTATTATCTATCAGCCAATCATCATTAATATCCCATGCGGCAATCATTGTTACATCTACAGGATCAATCGAATTTAAATAGTCTGTCAGTTCGTCAATTTCCTCCTGAGTTATCGTACCGTCCCCATTTAAATCACAACCCGGATTATAACCGTCATCTCCGGCATATGCACCGATGCAGCTCTGCACATACAATGCGTCGTCTTCTGTTATCTGTTCATCACTCCACTGATTTCCGTTATCCGCATTATATGTAGTATCACCCGGATACAGCATTTCCGGCTCTGCTTCCGTTCCTATTTGATACGCTCCCCAGCCCATGCCTTTATAAAATCTTGGCAAATAACCGTCGCATTCTATTTTTATATTTGTTTCGCTGCCTATGCTGCCGCTATTAATATAAAACCAACCATTTTCATTGGCTGTGGTTTCCGCTGCTAAGTCCCAGCCATCAAAAATCAGAATTTTTACTTTTGTCAAATCAGTGTTTGTTCCGTATTTACCAATAAATCCGGTAACAGCTAAGCTATCCGAAAAGCCTGTCGGAGCATTTGACATTAACGAAACCTCTGGAAAAGAAAAATAATCAATATTTCCGAATTCCTCTGTTTGTTCATAAAATTCCTGCTTCAGTTCATCAGCGTTTCCTGAAAGCTCAAGAGATTCCTTGACGTCCGCAATCGTTTCAGCATGAGCTATTCCCTGTGAGCTGCCGTCGCCGTAGATAAGCGCTTGTCCAATAAACAGCACAGACAAAGCGCCTGAAAGCGCACGTTGAAAAATTTTTTTTCAATTTTTTCGTCCTCCTATAATTATCAATAATTTATCATTAGAATAATAAACGGAAAATAATACCTATTATTTAATGATATAACATTATTATATATTTTGTATAAATATCTAACTGAGCTATCTTTTATTTGTGTAATTTTACCAATAAATTTCTAAAAGGCGGTTATGCCGCTTATGGCTGATAATTAATTTAAAGCGTGTATCTTATTCCAGATACACGCTTTAATTTTCAGACTTCGGTCCCAATGGAGCTGAAGTTAATAATCAGGAACGCCGTACCCGAATATACAGCCGCTTCCTGCCTCGTAGCTTCCGCTTCGGCAGACGTCGCCGCTGTTTCCCTCTATCGTATAAACAGTTCCGTTTTCAGCGCGTTCCACTATACCAACATGATCTGAAATACCGTCGTTATCCCAATCGAAAAATATTATATCCCCCCGCTTCGGAATATAGCTGCCTGCGCGCCAACGGTCATGCTCCTGAAACCACATAATACCCTGCGAGCATGAAGCAAACTTAGGGAATACTCCCGTATTTATATATCCGCACTGATCGGCGCACCACGAAACGAAACAGGCGCACCATTCAGTTCTTGTTTCAAAGCCGTACCACCGCCAGTAGATTTCTCCTCCCGTATTTCCAAGCTGTGATCTTGCAATTGCGGCTATATCTCCGTTTCCCGTTCCGTAATAATCATCTGAAACCCCTGACAGCACAGCTTCCCACATTTCATCGTATTCAGGACTTAAAAGCTCTTCAAGCTGCTGCGTCTGGGAATCGGTAAAGTCATATTCAAACGCCATTTCATCGGCGGTCTTTGACCTGATATTGATATACAGGCAAATACGTTTTACGTTCTTTTTCTTTTCAACTGTTTTACCGTTTTTATCCTTCACCGTTTCAGTTACGGTTTCCGTAATTTCCCCCGTCCTGTAATCTATACTGTTCATTTCCCAAAAGATTGAATTAAGCTTTTTTATTTTTTCATCGTCAAGCTCTATAACGTCCTGAGCGGCCTCCGAATCGGAATCGGCAGCATAAACGGCGAAAAAGGCAAGCGTTTCTTTCCAATCGGCTTTATGACCTGTGATTTTTAAAATATCATGCTTATTGGAGCTTTGTATTCTTTGCAGCTCCGCGTTAAAATCCGCGTCTATCTCAGCGGCAATGACGGATATAGGCTTATCGTCGCTGCCGGAGTAAAAAATACCAAAGCCCGATCCGAATACCGCGGCCGTAAAGCTTATCAATATAACGACGGCTAATATGATCCAGCCTCCGGCAAGCAGTACGGTAACAGAGGTTTTTACAGCTCGTATTGCCTTTGCGGCAGCTTCCGCGGTTTTTCTTACCGCGGCTTTTGTTTTGCCCGTCCCGCCTCTGACCGCCTTTGATATGCGCTGTGAACGTCTTGCGGCTTCAGCGTATTTCCCTGCCGCTTCCGCCGACCGTTCTGCTGTCTTTACTGCGTTTTGATTGGTCCTGACAGCTCTGCCGGCGGTTTTGACCTTATCTCCCGAACGCCTGAAATCCTTATTTTCCGGCGATACCTGCGGCTGTTTCTTAACGTCGGCGGGATCTGAAAGCTTTTTATCCCATCGGCAGGTTTTGCTTTTTTGCAGACTTCGCTTTGCGTCCGCCGTATATTGAACAGCCGATTTTCCGGCTTTAAGCGGCGTCAAAGCCGCTTTTTTCATTTTATCGGTATAAATAACTGATACGTCAGCCTCAGGATGTCCGGCGTCAGCCTTATCCTTTGTTCTGATCATATCATGTACTATTCTTCCGCTGTTTCTGACCGATCTGTCCAGCGTCTTTATATTCCTGCATATCTTTTTGGTTTTGATACGATCCATCCGACACCTCCGGCATATATGATAAAGAACGGAAAGCATAACGCTTTCCGTCCTCTGAAAAGGAACTGTTCAGTATAGCTTTTAATTCTCTGTAAAATTCCCTGCTGCGAATGCTCTGTCCGTTTTCAATACGCCTTTTTTCATAATCAAACCTCATAGCAAGCTGCGGTACTGAATAATCAGCCCTGAATCTTCGCCATGAATTCCTGTCGAGCATAGTAAGCTTATTCCATAAATGCGGAAAATATTCATGCAGCCGCCTGAGCTCGTCCAAGCCCTGCAAAGGACAGCACCAGCACGAAACACGCCTGAATATCTGATACAGACCGCCCCAGTCAAAGCCCTTTGAGTAACAGTAATCAAGACAGTCCTTCTCCGTCATTCCCCACTCCGCAAGCGGATAACAGGCGTCCCGAAGTCTCCGTGGCTCGTCCGCGGCTATTCCTATATACTCAATTACTTCATATTCCTTTTTCAGCCTCGCCAGATAACGGCTTGCTACCCTTGTTTTAAGCATGGCTGTGCACCATCTGTTCCGAGGTCCGGGCCAGCTCATTCCGTAATACTTGTTAAGCTTCGGATTTCTTCGCTTGGGGGTATATTCATAAAAATAGTATTCAAAGCTTTTTTCAGCCCTGAGCCTTATTACAGGCGTTTGTATATATTCCTCCAGCTTATTTAAATGCTCGTAAAGCTGCGGAAATTCAAGTCCCGTATCGCAATAGATTATGAGATCGAGCGGTCTTTTTTCTTCCAGAAGCCTCAGCAGCATAGCGGTTGAATCCTTACCGCCCGAAAGGTGCGCAATATACAGCTTCGGTTTCAACGCTTCACCTCGTTTATTTTAGTAGTCATCAGCCTGTAGAGCTCCGTGTCCTTAGGAAATTGATTTTCAAAGGGTATAAGGGACTTGTTTACCTTTATAAGTCCATGCCCCGCATTAACGTCGGTTATATACGACATTTGCAGCTGTGAAATATTAAGGAGCTTTGCAAGCTCGGCTCTGTCAGTGGACGCCTGATTGAGCATAATTATAAACTCGGAGTTTGCAAGCATTGTCCTTGCCGTATGGCTTTGCAGCAGGTCGTCCACGTTCTGGGTAATGCCTGTGGCGAACGCGCCGTATTTACGGACGCGCTTCCAGAGAGTAAAAAGAAAGTTTGCGGAATATTCATGCTGAAACATCAGATAGATTTCGTCTATAAATATATATGTGGTTCTGCCCTTCGCACGATTGCGGCTTATCCGGTTAAGTATGCTGTCAAGCACCACAAGCATACCGATAGACTGCAATTGCTTACCAAGCTCCAGTATGTCGTAACAGATAAAACGGTTTTCCGTATCGACGTTAGTCTGCTTGGCAAACGTATTAAGCGAGCCTTCCGTAAATAATTCGATAGCAAGGGCGATTTCCTTTGCTTCCGGCTCGTCCTGATCCAGCAGCTCCCTGCGGAAACCCTGCAATGTAGGCGGCGTTCCCTGAAAGTTTCCCTGCTGATAGTAACGGTAGGTATTAGCCGTACAGCGGTCTATAATAGAACGCTGCTTCGCTCCTATCTCGGAGCCTATAAGCTGTTCGCACAGAGATAAAATAAATTCGCATTTTGCCGATACGGGGTTTGAATCGTCTCCGTAGTCCTTGTTTAGATCCATTGCGTTTATGTGATTGCGGCTTGTGGCGGATATATTTATCGCTTCTCCGTTCATTGCGTTTACAAGAGGATAATACTCTCTTTCGGGATCGATGAGAATTACGTCCGCGTTATTATCGGAAAGAATAATACTTATTATTTCCTGTTTCGCCATTAAGGACTTACCGCTTCCCGACACTCCGAAAATAAACGAATTTCCGTTAAGAAGATTACGGCGGTTTGCTACTATCATATTTTTGCTTATTACATTACGGGCGTAATATATGCCGTTGGAATGAGAAACCTCCTGCACTCTAAAGGGCATAAATACCGCAAGACTTTCGGTGGTCAGAGTTCTTAGCGCTTCTATCCGTCTTACTCCGAACGGGAGAGCCGTATTAAGTCCGTCAAGCTGCTGGTATCTTAAAACGCCAAGCTGACACAGGCTTTGCCTTGCCGAAGTAAGCAGCGCTTCCGTATCGCTGTTGAGCTTTTCCAAAGTATCGGCGGTATGCACAATAGTAATTACCGCAAACATCATTCTCTGATTTCTGGTCGTAAGGTCGTCTAAAAATTCCTTGCTTTCCTTTCTCTGCTGTTCCATATCGTAAGGAACTACCGCCGAAAAATTATTGTTCCGATTCTGTTTTCTCTGCCAGTTCGTAATATTTGTTTCTACGCCTAAAAGGCGGTTTTCAACCTCTCTGACCGCTTCGTCCGTAGGGACCGGAATAATATCGATCGAAAGCATAAGACCGCAGTTTATTTCGCAGAGCTTGGCTATCATGTCGTCCCTTATATAGCTTGCGTATTCTTTTAGAAAAATCGTTCTGCCGTACCTGCCGCCTATCCTGAAATATCCGCTGTCAAACTCGGCTCCGTCAGGGGCGATATAGTCCTTAAAGCTGTGCCCTTTTTTTACCGCTTCCGAAAATTCAAACCTGAAATCCGTTTCCTCCCCCGCTCTGTAAAAGTCATAAAATATTCTCATTCTCTCGTTTATATCAAGCTCCGTACATCTTGAGCCCAGACGCGAAAAATGCCCCGACAGCTCCGCGCCGATACGGGCGAAATAGTTCCTTGATTCTTCAATGCTTTTTTTGGAGGCAGAAACCGTTATATATTTATCCTGCACAACGGCGTTAGCTCCGGACGCTTTGTCAAGCAGCATTTGATTGTATTCTTTCCTGTACTTGTCAAGACCGTCGCCGCGGCAGGCTATCAGAATGTTTTTCTCTAAATCCTTTTTATTAAGGCGTCTGTTGTTTAAGGTTATCTTTGTTACCGCTGTGCTGTCAAGAGAATTAAGAAGCTCGCAGTATTCAAGGAACATGGCCTCCTGATCCTCTTTTCCCGCAACGCTGTAATTAATATCCTCAAACTTAAAGGTCTTTGAATATTTTCCGTCGGCGTAAAATATGCCGTCCTGCCATACCGTCTTGACAGGTATAATATCCTGAACGCTTCTCGGAATTGCAAACCTTACCTTTTCATGCCTCTTTATATTTTTCAGTGTTTTCATTTTTTACTGCCTTTCATCAGATTGATATAATAAAAATTATCCGCTTTAAACGGCAGACGTTTAGGCGTTATTATCTCGCTTTTGAGCCACGCGATAAAAAAGCGTTCCGCAGTCATGCCGTTGTACTTTATGAAGCCCAGAGCCGCAAACGGAGCCGCGCAAAGTACGCATACCCACGACACCGTTTCCGTACCGAGCGCGTCTTTTAAAAGAAAATATGCCGCCGCTGCCGCCGCGCAGGCAATAACGGAAAAAACGAGCTGCCTTAAAGACAGCCCGAAAAATACGCTTTCCGTATAATCCCGTATTTCCTTATTTATTTTTACTTCCACCTTTAACTCCTTTCAGGTTCCTTTTTGGCTTTAAGCTGGATTTTTCGTATATCGCTTCCGTCTGACGGCTGCAAAAAGCTTATACGGGGCTTGCGGCGTAAATTGCGTTAGCGTTAAGCTGTCTCTGCCAAGCCTTGTTATATCTCGACCAGCGGAAACCGTTTGATTTAAGAACGCCTCGCTGTTCCTCCGAGGGAATTTCGTCAAAGAACAGCTGCAATCTGTTTTCATCGGTGTTGGGAACAGCTTTTCCGCCCTCAAACTCCCATCCTGCAAAGCCAACTTCCTTCCGGATCTCCAATGCGGCGATTCGCTTTTTCAAACGGTTGATTTCAGCATTGTTATTTGAAAGTTCGTAGGGAGCATAGGGAGCGGTTATCCACGAATAACTGTTTTTTACTCCCTCGTCGATCTCCGCCGCTTTTTCATCAGAAATACCCTCAAAACCTTTCATTGTACCGTTTTTGCGGTAGTAGGCATTTACCGTTTTCATACGGTTTTGAAAATTTTGCAGTTTTTCCAACTTGTCTTTCAGCTTTGTAACCGCTTCGGGATCGTCGCTTGATATGGCGTTGTTGTTTTCAGCGGCTTTTGCTTTCTGCTCATAATATTCAGCCTTTTTCTGAGCCTCGATCGAATTGTCCATTGCCTTAGCCGCCCTGTTACGGTAGTTTTTATCCGACTTATAGCTGTAATGATCCGGCATCATAGGCTGTCCGAGAAACCTCCTTTGCGTTATAATACTGCCCCACGCTTCCGTCGTCTCTTACAAAGGCGTTTGCAGGCTCAACTATCAGTACGGGCTTGTTTTTTTCCCGCCTTTGGATATAGAAGCCTTTTTTTCTCCAATAGGAGCTGTCGCCGAGCTTAACGGCGTCCGGCCTCTGCTGCATTATAAGGATCGCATTTCTGACAGAGTAGCTAAAGAAATGCGTCTGCGTATCAAGATACTGCAAAAACTTTTCGGAATTTTGGGATATTTCCGGCAATGCGTTTTCCACAATACCGTTTGCGGTTTCCCTGTTCTGCTTCTGTATTTCTACCCAAGCTTCCTTTTCTTCCTCGGTAAACTGTTTTTTATAGGTCTGACCTGAGGTCAGAATACTGTCAAAATTCTTTCTTTTCGGCATAGCTTATTACCTCTCCTTTATATTTTTTTCCTTGACCCTTATACTTCCGGCGCCTCCGCTTCTCTGTTCCCTGATGCTTTCAAGCTCCTTTTTAACGGACGGCTTAGAAATATTCTTCATGCTTCTCTGAGATATGCCCGGACCGACGGTTTTCTTCGGCTCGGGCCGGATCGGGGTTTTCTTTCTTTTTTCCTTTTTCAGCGCTGTTCCCTAAAAGCTTATTAAGAATAATGTCGTTGTCCTTACGGCTGTTTTCCTCAGAATTATCAGAGCTTCGGTTTTCAGCCTTTGAATACGGGCTCTGTTTCTCCGCTTTTTCTTCCGCAATTTCCGTATTCGTTTTAACGTCCGGCTTTACTTCCGCGAACCTGAAACGTTCCGCAATTCTGTTTATCCTCGGCGCTTCGTCCCTGAATACCAGAACGTCCGTTACCCCGTCCTTGTCCCCTTTGTTTTTCATAGCGCAGTAAGAAACTCCGTAGCTTTTCGCCTGCTGTGCAAAGGTCCTGAAATGCTCCCTGCTTACCGTAAAAACCTCTAACGGTCTGCCGCTTTTAAGCATGGAATTTAATTTTTCCCTGCCCTTTGAGCTTACCTTTGAAGTATCTCTGTTTTTGTATACGGTATAGAGCATTGCCGCAATATTTTTAACCGCGGCTCCGGTTATTTTGGCTGCGACTTCTATTCCGTCTATCGTTATCCTTACCACCTGTTCAGCGGCGTCCCCTGAATTGTTCATGCCTTATATTCTCCTTTCCCCGTTCCATATGACGCTTTATTTCCTCTTTCATAAGCTCTGAACGACGGGCTATATTTACGCATAGCTTATCCTCCCTTCTCAGCTTTACGATCCGTTCTGTAAGCAACGCGGTTTGTTCTCTTACCTCGGCTGTTTTATCGCCGCTGCTCTTTACGCCAACGTTTCTTAATTGACCGTAAAGCCGTTTTCTTCTGTCTGTCAGTTCCATGATTTCAGACTGTATTGAGAATGGTAAGAAAAAAGCTGTCCGGCGGTATTTATTCCGTTTGCCGCCAGCAGCCTTATTTCCTCCGATATTTCTTTCAGTCTTTTAACGTCCCTTTTAAATTCCGATATTCTTGCTTTTGATTCCTTTCCCCTCGGAAAAACGCCGAACTTATAGCAGTAATAAAAATACAGCGCCTTAAAGCCGGAAGCCTTTCGTATATTCTTTATTTTTCCCTTACAGGAATACGCCGCCTTGATTTTTTTCACCGGCTTTACTCTCTCATGCTCCAATATGCGCCTTTTGATATTATCAAGTGAATATTCCTCTCCGAAGTTTCTTTCCAGCTTATAAAAGCGCTGTGCCTCCGGCGGTCTGACGTAAACATATTTCTGTATCTTATACTCGCAGCCCATATCCCTTAATATTTCAAAAAACTGTTTAATCGTCATGGCTTCCGATATGGCTTTGTCAACGTCCTTTTTAAGCATACCCCTTATGGTTGGAGTATTGTTCCGTTCAGCCTGCCATTGTCCGTAATTCTTACTTCCGCCTGTGGGACTCGGTTTGATTACGGATAAGCTGTTTTCATAACAAAGCCTGTCCGATTCAATCTGCATATCCCTGTAATCCTTTTTTGTTCTGTGATACTTTTTACCGTCGGTAAAGGAAACGTTATTGACGACAAAATGATTATGCAGATGATTTTCCTTATCCAAATGCGTCATCACAAGTACCTGATACCTTTCGCCCCACAGCCTTCCGGCAAGCCTTAATCCTATTTCATGCGCCTTATACGGCGATATATTATCGCACGGCGCAAAGGACTGATAGCCATGATAGGCTATTATTCCGCTTTCCTTGCCGAAGCGTTTTTTTACTGCCAGCATTTCAGCCTCGGCGGTTTCCGGCATACAGTTGATACCCGAAACGAACTGCTTCATCAACGGTATTTTTTCATCATGGATATGGGGAGCGGCGGTTTTTTCGGGGTCGGAAGCGTAACGTATAACATATTCAAGCATACCGTTTCCGCTTAAATCAGGATTTTGGGTCTTTTCAGGATTTTTTGCATACCTCACAACCCTTTCAAGCCGCCCCTTAACTCTCCATATAGAGGTCACAGCCAATCCCGCCTTTTTGGGAAGTATAACGGCGTCGGTTATTCTTCTTACGGCGTTTTCAAGCATTTTGCAGCTTTCATCATACCGCGCCTGATCTATAACTCCGAGAGTGTGAGCCTTAACGGCGATCTGATTCAGATTGTTTCCTATTCTGTAAAGCTCCCTCATCATACTGTAATAATCAGGGGGAGGGGCTTCGGGCGGTACAAGTCCGTTTATTAAATGCCGCAGATATGCTTCCCTGCTGAGACCGCTTTTTTTAACGCTTTTATCAAGCCTGTCGGCCTCCTTTTTGTTCAGCCATAGCTGTATTCGTATATTTCTGTTTCTCATGATCGTCTTTCTCCTTGTCAATTTCGGTCTGAATTTCCATAATGCGTTTGCCTACGGAATATACGACCGGGATTGTTACGCTGTTACCCGCCTGAGCGTACAGCTGACTGTCGGAATTGACGGCGGCAGCCTTATCGAACATATCGTCCGTAAAGCCCTGAAGCCGCCAGCTTTCCCTTGGCGTCAGCCTTCTTATTCTTCCGCAGCGCGCCATAGCTACGCCTGTTCTGCATGAGGTCGTAAGCGTATGCGAACAGTTTTTCATTACCCTTGTATGCTTCGTTTGGCTGTTTGGAAAAGAAAGGTCTACGGAATCGCCGCAGCGGGCGGCTGTAAAGCCGGAATTGATATTGTTTTTTACAAGCATAATCTTATCGCAGCTTTCGCAGTCTCTTACCAAAACTCCCGAATTGCAGCAGCTTCTCCGGGATATTCCGCTGTTATACCGGGCGGTTATGCACCTTGCGTTTTCCGTTACCGCAGGATTGCCCTGACACATATCTATAAAGTACAATCCCGTTTTTCCCGCAAAGCCTCCGCCCTGCGCGGTAAGCGTACTGCTTATGCCTTGAATATCGTAGACTCTTTTTCCCTGACGTCCTCCGAGAAGCTGTACAAGAGCTTTTCCGTCGCAGCCTTCGACAGGAAATATTTTTCGTCCGCATTGGGCTCTAAAATGTCTGTAAGCGACAATGTAGACCCGTTCTCGGTTTTGCGGTACGCCGTGGAACTTTGAATTAAGCAGTCCGTACTCGATATTATAGCCGACTTCGGCCAGCGAACGCAGAACGGTTTCAAAATCCCATCCCTTATTGACATACAGCAGATTTTTAACATTTTCAAGGACAAGCCATTCGGGTCTATCTTCGGCTGACGTGCCTTTGAGCAGTCTAACGATCTCAAAAAAGAGAGAGCTTTGTTCTCCTGCAAGCCCTCTTTGGCGGCCGCTGCAAGAAATGTCCTGACACGGGAATCCTGCCGACCAGAGATTTGTTCTTGGAAGTTCTTCGGGTTTGATTTTTGTAATGTCTTTTTCATACCATTCGTCCTCCGTTACATTAAACTCACAACGATAGCTTCTGTCTGCAAACTTATTTATTTCACAGTGACCTTTACATTTCATACCGCAAAGCTCAAAGCCTTTCCGAAATCCGCCTATGCCGCTGAAAAAGTCCAAAAATGTTAAACTCTCTGTCAATTACGATCGTCCTTTCCGTTCATACGGTTTACCTGAAATATGCACATCAGCGTTATTCCGACGCTGCCGCCAAGTATTAAACCAATAATAAAAAACAGTAATTCAGACATATATTTTTCCTTTCTTTTTATCCGGGGTTTCAGGGGCGGTCCCCTGACAAGCGCCTTTGCGGGAGTACAAAGGCGATGCTTGCCGGTAAATTCTCATACCGCCCTCTGCAAACATATCAGCGTTCCTTTTTATTTTCTCTTTTCGTTACGGGAAGTCCTTTTATATGGCAGAGCATATCGTTATAGTCCTTGCCCCGCTTCGGAAATACCGCCGCAGTCTCATATTTTTTCGGCAGAACAGTTCTGATAGCAAGAGCCGCGTTTCTTCCCGGCGTATCGTTATCCAGCCTAAGAACGATCCTGTCCGTATTCGGATAGTCTGCGAGATACTGTTCAAGCGCCGCAGGTATTTTACTTTCCGCAATAACCTTTTTCGGCTGATATATCCCTGCAAGCGAAAGAAGATTTTCGTTTCTCCAATCCCTGCCGCAAAGCTTTGTCAGCGTGGCAAAGGACAGCAGATCGACAGCGCTTTCAAACACATTAAGCGTACCGCTTCCGTTTTCCGAATTTATATGAAACGAATACCGCTTATCGCTGCCGCCCGCGTCTCCCATGAAGTCTCCCGATATTCCTCTTAAGGACGCATACCTTGGTTTCCCCGTTTTGTCAAGTCCCACAAAAACGGCGTTATTATATTTCTTGCTTTCATAAAGGATATTTTTCTGTATGCAAAAGTTTATTATTCCGCTGTCTATCCCCCTTTCCGTCAGATACCGGAATACGTTATCGTTTGTCCTGTTAGGCAGCGGCAGCACAAGCTCTTTGGCTTTCTCCGTCTTTTCGGCCGACCTGAAAGCAGGCGGCTGTATATCCGAGCAGTTTAATATATGCTCCGCAGCTTCCATAAAAGAAAAGCCCCTGACCTTTATTAAATAGTCAAGAGCAGTTTTTCCGCCTATTCCCCGCGAGCACCAGTTCCACAGTCCGTTTGAAATCCGCAGGCTGTCGTGCGTTCTTGTGGTATACTCCTTTCCGCTTACATGAATCAGCTCGTCAGGCTCATAATTTCTTAAATAGGTCAGCAAATCAAGCTTTTTTATCTCCTTTAACGTTTCCGGCTGTATATACGGCATATTTTTCACCCCCCTTAAAAATATTTAACCGGATAATTTTCAATTGAAAACTGTCCGGTTATGTACGGGAGAGCAAAGCTCTCTAATATTATATTTTTATTTTAAAATTCCTTGCTTAACAAAAAATCAGCTATATGCATAGTTTTTATTCCCTCATAATTTCCTCCTGCAAATACATCTGTTCTAAGAACATATTTGGGGTAATTATCACGAATATCAAGAAGTCTGCCATACTCGCGTTTTTCTGTTTCATCAGAGCCAATTTCCTGCGCAACCTGTATATATAGCTTATTTTCCTGCTTCTCAGCTACAAAATCTATTTCCGCATTATCAAATTTTCCAACATAAACATCATAACCCCTGCGAAGCAATTCAAGATATACAATATTTTCAAGCATAGCCGCCGCGCTGTCGGGAGAATATCCAAGCACGCTGTATCTCAGGGCAGGATCGGCAAGATAAAATTTCTCCTGTGTTTTTAATATTTCTTTTCCCTGTACGTCATAACGTGAACAACGGTGAAGTATATATGCGCTTTCGAGCTTTTTCAGATAATTATATACCGTTTCATTGTCTATCGAACGGTTTTCGCTTTTTAGATACCTTGATATAGACGCTGCTGAAAAAGTCCGTCCCAGATTATCAAATGCAAACTTCACAACACGTTCAAGCTGATCCACTTTTCTTATCTGGTTTCTTTTTACTATATCAGTAAATATCGTCGAGTTGTATATATCCCTGACTATCGTATATACCTCGTCCGGCGCATAGCTCTGTAAATGCACCGCCGGAAATCCTCCCAATCTGAGATAATCGGCAAGCTCTGAATGATTATCCTTTATTTCTGTAAATCTTGACCTGAAATCTATATATTCTGAAAATGACAGAGGAAATATTCGAAATGAAATATACCTTCCCGTAAGATATGTGGATATCTCGGAGGACATCATACGGGAATTAGAGCCGGTCACATATATATCCGTATCATATGCTTCCATAAGTGAATTAACAGCCTTTTCCCAAGACTTAACTTCCTGAATCTCATCAAAAAACAAATATGTTCTGCCGCCGCTATACAGTCTTTCTTTCACATACTCATATAATTGCTTTGCTGTCTTTATTTCCTCATATTCCAGAGAATCAAAGTTTATATGAATAATACGGTTTTCTTCAATTCCTTTGCTTCGGATTTCTTCCATAAGCATTTTCATTATCGTTGACTTACCGCAGCGCCTTATTCCTGTAAGTATCTTAACAAACGGCGTATCTTTATACTTTATAATCCTATCTACATATTCCGGCCTTTTAATCATAACAGCACCTCCCGTATATATTATACCGCATTTTAATAAATATTGCAATAGTTTTTAGGGTTATATCCGCAATATTTATGTAAAAGCGGCGCAGATTACGCCGCTTATAATTATCTTTCCATATTACGGCTGTCGCGGCGTTTTAAGGTTTTAACCTTGACATTCGCCGGATATTCAAATACCCTGTATTCCTCCGGTACTTCCTTTCCGTCGTAAAATTCTTTAAAAGTATCGCCGTTATTATACACATAACCCTTATTTGTATAACAGCCCGATTCATCATAGCGTATATCCCTTCCAAAGCCTTCATAGTCAATATAGTTCGACAGATTACCCATCGCCTTAGTATCATAGCATCCGCTTTCTTCTATCCAGTAATAGCCTAAATCATTATCGTCGGTTACATTCTTTAAATAGCCGTAGCAATCCGTATTGTCCGTAAGATTTATAAGGTCCTTAACGCTCTGTAAATTATATCCGAGCTCTAAAGCCGCCTCATATATTTCAAGCTCATAATTTCCCAAATTTCCGATTTCGGCCGCAAGATAATTAAGCTCGTCTATATCGCAGTATTCCGGCAGATAATCAATAAGTTCCTCTACCTCCGTATTGTAGTCTGACATAAAATATTCCTCATAATTAACTCCGTCAACTCCGATTTCTTTAAGCGTCCGCTGAACGACCTTTTTCTCTGTGGGAAAGTCCACCCATTGCCCTATTAATTCGCCCTCCGCATATTTTCCCGCATTTGTGATAAACGCGCTGATAACACTGTTACCGTTCATGCTCACGCCTCTCCTTATTTTTTACAAAAACGCTTTCCGGTACTTTTTTAGCCTTTATCACACCGTCTATACGGTAAAAGATTTCAGGATCATGAAACATATCATAATATTTATTAATAAGCTCCGAAGTCAGCGATACCGTTTTTCCGTCTTTTAAACCGCAGATCATAAATATACCGGCTATTATTTTGACTATTTTTCCGCTGCCGTCCGCTATGCCTCTGTTAAAGCTCAATCCCCCGTTATATGCGTCTCTGTTGCATATAATAACCGCGTCGTCAAAGCTGTGCGCTGTCTCGGTATACCCGCCTACTGCCGACCGTATTTCAAATTCGCCTCCATATATTTCTCTTACATAAGGCGCTTTATACGGCTCTACCATCAGCACTTTCATTTTCCGTCCTCCCTGCATGAATAAAGTCTGCCGTTTTCGCAGCAAAAGGTTTCATTATCGCCGAATACCGACATATACTTTTTGATCTGTTCCGGTCTAAGCGATACAGGAGCTTTGCCGATTCGTCCGCATAATATAAAGGGACCCGCTATAACATTGATTTTCCTGTTATTAATATCCGTCAGCGACCTGTTAAGCGGCAGCCTGTTTTTACTTGTATACTTTCTTCTGATTATCATGATTTGCTTATCGTAATAGTCCGCGTAAGTAAAATCGCCGCCCAGAAATTCCCGTATTGCTCCGCTGCCGCTTTCGATTTCCGTTACATAAGCCTTTTTCCCCGGCTCAGCCGCTATAATTATCATAAAATCCCCTCCTTACCTTATATGCTCCCGTTTCTTTCTGCCCGGAAAGCTCCACCCGTAAACGCGTCCAATTCTGTCGCCCAGACGATCCGTAACGCGCAATATATCCTTACGGCATACTTTCCCCTCATATATAAGGTCTTTCAGTCTGTTTATCTGCCGTTCAGACGCGCTGTCCTTGAAGCTGCGGTACAGATAATAGTTCGTCCCGTCGTGATGTACTGCGGTACATCTCAGATCTCCGTATTTGTCTACATACCACTTATTATAATCGCAGTCGGAATACAAACAGTCGCTTATATTTCCGCTCTCTATAACCTTATATCCGCTTTTTCTTCCGTTCCAAAAGCCGAGGTCGGCTATAACGATAATAGGACGGTTTAATAAAATATCAAGGTTTATTCTCTGATCCGACAGATTATTCTGATTTATCTCATACATTAATTCATTTAATTCGCTGTCGTTCATATCAGGGTATTCCGCTTTTAAATCGTCCTTCCAGCTATCATAATAAAGATCCGTATCGCTCCAGATTATTTTATGTTCTTTCAAGCTTTGTCACCTCTCCGCTTCCCTGCATTTTTCCTTATCCTTTACAGGCGAATATTTAACTCCGTTATTTTCGCACAATTCCGCAAACTGGCAGATATGATAAAGCTGACTGCCTACCTCGGTATGGTAATCGTCAATATATCTGTAAGTCCTGACGCACTTTTCACCGTCTGAATATTCCATCAGTATTTTACCGCCGTCGGGAATACGGAAAAGCTCATTGTAACGGCTGTTTATAAAGCGGATTCCCTTTTCAGCCTGTTGTATATGCCCGTCAAGCCGATACCTTTCATATGCGTACACATAAAAGTTATAATCTCCTTTTTTCGGTATGCAAAGCAGCATAAAGGTATACTTTTCACTGTCAAGACGAAAACCATAACCGTCTCTGTCCCATCCGGTTATTTTCGCTTTGCTGTGGGCTCTGCAATATTTCCGCATTGAATCCAAGTCCTTTAACACCTCTCCGAATTTATCTGTCCTGAGCGCGTTTACAGCCTCGTTAAGCTCCGATTTAAATTCCTCGGTTTTTAAACCGTAGAATCCGTCAAACCATGTAGTATAAAACTCGTTTGAAAAATTAAAGTCTCCCCGAAGCCGCCCTATGTTTCCTGTCTGTCCCATTAGCTGCATACTCTGACTGAACAGATATACGCTTTCATTTTCTTTAGCCGCTCTGAAATCATATTTCATCTTTTAACTCTCCTTTCAAAATAATTTAATTATGAATGTCCACCCCCTTTCCAATATGTAAAAGGGACGGAAAACCGCCCCTGTTTAAATTACTTTTTCCGCAGTCTGAAATATATCAAAGCTGCTATCACTAAAGCCGCAATTATAATCCCAACAATAGCTTTTGCGTCCATCGCTTTTTATTCCTCCGTATCCTTTCTTTTCTTTTTCATGCTTATTGCAAGCAATAAAGCGCCTATCCCCGATAGTCCCATTAAAACGGCTGCTGTCCGTATATTTCTTGAATCGCCTGTTTTCGGCGCCGTATCGTTTGTTTTAGGAGTGTACTTTTCCGGCGTTTCCTCCTGTTCAGCCTCGTCGATCATAACGATCAGCGGATTGCCGTTTTCAGATACGGCGGTCGTTTCAGCGCCGTCAACCGTGACCGTACCGTCATTAAGGACTTCAAAGCAAATATCCGTCGCCAAAATATATCCCTCCGGAGCGGCGGTTTCTTTCAGAATATATTTTCCGGCGGAAAGCTTTGCGACAATATGATTAGTTCCGTCGGAAGTCCATTCGTCCACAACTGTTCCCTTATCATCCAGCAGCTGCATTTGCGCGCCTTTAAGCTCGTTTCCGTCCGCGTCCCGCTTGGATATTTCCACAGTTACAGGCTTGTTTTATACCCTATTTGATAGGGTATGTCAATAGATAATAAGGAGGTTTCAAATGAAAAAATTATTTATACTGTCGTCAGCAATCCTTATAAGCTG
>OFMM01000024.1_pt1 | contig 141787 bp, 130 predicted proteins | sample 1541811 | NCBI WGS metagenome assembly OFMM01 (sample SAMN04209246, study PRJEB22552) | human gut metagenome | biome: gut; material: feces | host: Homo sapiens | place: USA: Oklahoma
TAGAGCCTTTCAAACCCGCATAAATCAAGGCTTTTTTCGTGGGTGTCAAAGGGTACGCGATACATTTATCCTTTTCCCCCGGAAACGGCGTTTTAATGCGTGACAATACGCCAAAATCAACCCGAACACAGGGAGGTGATCCTATCGCTGATTATATCAGGGCAGACACGCGGCTGCCCGCCTATCTGCCGTATCCCCGTTTCCTGCTGAAAATGGAGATTTCACAGACCGCCAAGCTGCTGTATTCGCTGCTGTTAGACCGTTCCACCCTCTCCCAGAAAAACAAGTGGCTGGACGACGAGGGCAGGATTTATATTATCTATCCCATCGCGGAGATAGCAGAAATACTGGATAAAGGCAGCACCACCATCAAGGGGGCGCTTAATGAACTGGACACGGCGGGGCTGTTGGAACGGGAACGGGGCGGCTTCTCCGCACCGAACCGGCTTTATGTCAAAGTACCGCCAGTGCCACAGGTACAGTTTTCAGACCAACTGATGGCCGGAAGTCCGCCCCTCATAGAGCCGGAAAACCGTCCTACTGATGGTCAGAAAACCGACCTTATGATGGTCGGAAAACCGTCCCCTAACCAAACTACTATAAACAACCTTACAGAGAGCCAAACAAAGGGAGTGAGTGGGGGGCCGTCCGCGCCCTATGGCCGATATGGAAATATTTTTCTGTCACAGACCGAATACGACGAGTTGCAGGCAGAGTACCCTGACAGGCTGGAACGGTTCATCGAGGAAATGAGCCGCTACCTTGCCGCCAACGGGAAAAGCTACCAGAACTATGCCGCCGCCCTGCGGATATGGGCGGGGAACGACAAAAAGGAAGCCCCTAAAAAGGGCATACCAGACTACTCATGCAAGGAGGGCGAGAGTTTATGAAGAATGAAATCAACGCGGTTTTGGAGAATATGACGACCACCATCCCGGAGCCGGAGGACTACACCGGCGAGGACGGTTTACTGTACTGCGGCAAGTGCCGCAAGCCGAAAGAAGCCTATTTTGCGCCGGATAAGGCCGCTATCTTCGGGCGCGACCGCCACCCGGCAGAGTGCGACTGCCAGAGAACCGCCCGCGAGGAACGGGAAGCCGCCGAAAAGCGGCGCAGACACCTTGACACCGTGGAAGAACTGAAACGCCGGGGCTTTACCGACCCCACCATGCGGGACTGGACTTTCGAGAACGACAACGGCAGGAACCCGCAGACCGGGCTTGCCCGCCGGTATGTGGAGCATTGGGAAGATATGCGGACAGACAATATCGGCTGCCTGTTCTGGGGCGGCGTAGGCACCGGCAAAAGCTACCTTGCAGGCTGTATCGCAAACGCCCTCATGGAGAAAGAAATCCCCGTCCGCATGACGAACTTTGCTCTTATCCTCAATGACCTTGCCGCCAGCTTTGAGGGGCGCAACGAGTACATTTCCCGCCTTTGTCGTTATCCGCTGCTGATCCTTGACGACTTCGGCATGGAACGCGGGACGGAATACGGGCTGGAACAGGTGTTCAATGTGATTGACAGCCGTTACCGCAGCGGCAAGCCGCTGATCGTCACGACCAACCTTACGCTGGACGACCTGCACAACCCGGAGGACACCGCCCATTCCCGGATTTATGACCGCCTGCTTTCCATGTGCGTCCCGGTACGCTTTACCGGCGACAACTTCCGGCAGGAAACCGCCAAGCGGAAAATGGAGAGCATGAAGAAACTGATTACCGACTGAAAGGAGTATTGCCTATGGCAGATAACAAGCAGCACGACACCCGCACCACCCGCCGCCCTGACTGTGTGACGGAAATCCGCATGGGCAATTCCGTCCTTGTCGTGTCCGGCTATTTCAAGAAAGACACCACAACCACAGCCGCCGACAAAATGGCGCGGGTACTGGAAGCGGAAGCCGCTGCTACACAGGAGCCGACTTATCCGGCGTGAACCGGGGCATGGAAAAGCGGCCATGCCAGGGAGCATGACCGCTGGAACGAAAATCGGAAGTGCTTTAGCAATTCTTAATCTCATTCTCTATAAAATAATTTGCAATTTCAAAGGCTTTTATTCTTCTCTTTGCCAATGTGATTTGTGATTTATAACGCTCGGAATTATCCTTTGATTCAAATGTTTTTACTGTTTCTCTTAGCTTGTGCAGAGTTGAATCAATTTGCCTTTTGGCCGCGGTTAATTCATCTATTGTATACTTCATGTTTTCTCCTTTAACTTCTGATTTTTTTGTTAAATCAGAGTATACCACGGAGTTATGAACTTTTCTACTGCAAATATGGGACGACAACCCATACCATAAAAATCGGAAAATTGAAAAGCTGTAAAGAAGCAAATTTAACGCTTTTGCCGCTGTACAGCCCCCGCCGTTCCGTGGTACAATGAAACCACGGAATAGTGGGGCTGGCTGTCGGAAACGGAGGATTTTATGTTAAGACAAGCCACCCAAAACCTCATTACCGCCCTTTATCCGAGATTGTCCCACGAGGATGAATTGCAAGGCGAGAGTAATTCCATATCGAACCAAAAAAGGATACTCGAAACCTACGCAAAACAGAACGGCTTTACCAATCTGCGCTGGTACACCGACGACGGTTTTTCCGGCGCGAACTTCCAGCGGCCCGGATTTCAAGCCATGCTTGCGGACATTGAAGCCGGGAAAGTGGGTACGGTCATCGTCAAGGACATGAGCCGGTTAGGGCGAAACTACTTGCAGGTAGGGTTTTACACGGAAATGCTGTTCCCTCAAAAGGGTGTGCGTTTTATCGCTGTCAACGATAATGTGGACAGTGCCAGCGAGGGCATGGACAACGATTTTACCCCGCTGCGAAATCTGTTCAATGAATGGCTGGTGAGAGATACGAGCAAGAAAATCAAGGCAGTGAAAAAGTCAAAAGGCATGAGCGGCAAGCCTGTTACCAGCAAGCCGGTTTACGGCTATGTGATGGACGAGGACGAGAATTTTATTATAGACGAGGAAGCCGCCCCGGTGGTGCAGCAGATTTACCAGCTTTGCCTTGCCGGGAACGGCCCGACCAAGATTGCCCGTATGCTGACGGAGCAGCAAATCCCCACGCCGGGGACGCTGGAATATCAGCGGACAGGCAGCACCCGCCGTTATCACCCAGGCTATGAGTGCAAATGGGCGACCAACACCGTCGTTCATATCCTCGAAAACCGAGAGTACACCGGATGTCTGGTGAACTTCAAAACGGAAAAGCCTTCTTATAAGGTCAAGCACAGCATAGAGAACCCCGTCGAGAAGCAGGCCATTTTCGAGAACCACCATGAGCCGATCATCGACAAGGAAACATGGGAACGGGTGCAGGAGTTACGCAAACAGCGCAAACGCCCGAACCGCTACGATGAAGTGGGGCTGTTCTCCGGGATTTTGTTCTGCGCCGACTGCGGCCATGTGCTGTATCAGCAGCGGTATCAGAACAAAGACCGCAAACAGGACTGCTACATCTGCGGCAGCTACAAGAAGCGCACCCGCAACTGTACGGCGCACTTTATCCGCACCGATCTGTTGACCGCTGGTGTCCTGGCAAATCTCCGGCAAGTGACCGAATACGCAGCCAAGCATGAGAGCCGGTTTGTGAAACTACTTGTCCAGCAGAACGAGATCGGCGGCAAGCGAAAGACCGCCGCAGCCATCAAGCAGCTTGAACAGGCGCAGGAACGCATTTCTGAAATCAGCCGCATTATCAAGCGGCTGTATGAGGACAATGTAAACGGCAAAATCAGCGATGAGCGTTTCATGGAACTGTCGGCTGACTACGAAGCCGAGCAAGCGGAGCTGAAAAAGAGAGCCGCCGCCCTGCAAGCCGAACTGGACAAGTCACAGGCAGCTACCGTCAACGCCGAGAAATTTATGGGCATTGTCCGCAAGCACCTTGCCTTTGAAGAACTGACCCCCACTCTCTTGCGGGAAATGATCGAGAAAATTGTGGTGCATGAGTGCAGCTATGATGAGAACGGCACCCGCAGGCAGGACATTGAGATTTATTACAGCTTTGTCGGCAAGATTGACTTGCCCGAATAACCGCCCGACCTATCCGACACAATGGCCAAGTGTCGGATAGGAACGGCAAAATTTTTTGCACTTCTATTGCTTCTTTATCACACATAAGCAAAATCGCAGGGTATGAAACAGCTTATGTCTGGTCTTGGACTGATTCTCCTTGCTATCGTCCTTGTTCCCGTACTCCAGAATATGATGACAGGTGCGGTCTAATCGCATAACCTGACATATCAGGCGGATTGCTTTGGGTGGGAGGTTTGTGGGAAGTAATCTGCACTTTAATAGCAAGGGAGTGAGTACAAATGGGAGTAATCAGCGATGCAATTGACGCTTTGGAGAATTGGTGCTGTAACTTATTCAAGGACGGAATCAAGTCCCAGTTTGATGGTATTTCGGACTTACTGACGGATACGTTTGCACAGACAACTGGAAATGATGGACTTGTCGGTACATATCTAACTGCGCATCCTGCAAATTTTACCGGCAACACGGCAGGAACAGGCACGCACATCTGGAACACAATTGAAACGCTGTGCAATAACGTGGTTGTCCCCATAGGCGGCTTTATTCTGACGATAATTCTGCTGAATGACCTGATTCAGACGGTCATTCGGGGCAACAATTTTAAGGACTTTGACGATTCGATTTTCATAAAATGGATAATCAAAGCGGTATGCGGTGTAATTCTTGTGTCGAATGTGTTTTACATCGCAAGCGGACTGTTTTCATTCGGCACAAATGTATGTTCAAACGGCTTATCTACGCTGTTTGGTACAGGCGACTATTTATAAGCGGCGCTTGCCTTAAACAAATCGGCGCTGAGCGGTTTAAGCCTTGGAGAACTAATGACAGTGTGGTTTATTTCACTTATCGTTCATCTCGGAATTATGATTATGATTGTGGCTATTGTAATTACTTTGGCTTCACGAATAATTGAAATATTTATGTATTTGAGCATTGCTCCGATTCCTATGGCAACCATGATGGATGGCGGCGAATGGTCGGGTATCGGCAAGAACTGGATTAAGCAATTACTTGCACTTTCATTTCAGGGATTTTTTATCATTGTCGCGCTGGGAATTTTCAAAACGCTTTTTGCGAATATGATTGCAACTCTGAACTCAGGCGGCGATGGCGTTATCATGCAAATGGCGATGCTTTTAGGTTATACGGCGGCGCTTATTTTCACAGTTCTGAGAACGAGTGCGATAAGCAAATCGGTTTTCTCGGCGCACTAAGGAGGGAGCTATGGCGCATTATGTATCTATCCCGAAAGACTTAAACGACATCAAAGAAAAGTTCATTATGGGATTCACAAAAAGACAGGTAATCTGTTTCGGAATCGGTCTTGCCATCGGTGTGCCTGTATTTTTCGTAACACGCAGTTTTATTGGCATGACAGGAGCAATTTTCGCTATGGGTGCTTGTGCTGCTCCTGCGATACTCTGCGGACTGTACCGTAAAAATGGCGTATTCCTCGAAAAACAGGCAAAATTCATGAAAGAATATTTCACAAGACCGAGAAAACGGTATTACAAAACAACCAATATTTTCGAGTGCATTGAAAGGCACATCGAATTGGGTAAAATCAAGAAAAAGCTGAGAGATGCCGAGAAGTAACAGGCTCTCGGCTCTCCAACATAAAGATTGGAGGTTATTAGAGTGGGCTTTAGAAAGAGAAATGCCAAGTCAAGTGGTAAAAAATCAAATGCGAAAATTATCATGGGCAAGCCTGCAAAACAGCTTACAAAAGATGAAAAGAAAATTTTATCTGCTCGTATGGCAGAGATAAAGAGAGAAAACAGCGGTAAATCTACGGTACAGAATACGATTCCTTATCAGGTGATGTATCGTGACGGAGTTTGTCAGGTGTCCGGGAATTTCTTTTCTCTGACGGTGCAGTTTTTTGATGCGAATTACAGCATTGCGGAGTTTGACGAGCAGAACAATATTTTCTCGAAATACTGCGATGTTATCAATCTTTTCGATAACACAATTAAATTTCAGCTTACCTTTGAAAATCAAAATCGTTCTAAAGATAAGCTGATAAAAACGGTTCAGATTCCGCAGCAGGATGACGATTTCAACGATATTCGCTCGGAATATTCCAAAATGCTGACGGACAAACTGCTGAAAGGCTCTAACGGTCAATCGGCACGAAAATTTCTCACGTTCGGCATTGAAGCAGCGTCTTACAAAGCGGCACGAGCGAAACTAATGTCAATCAAAAACGACGTAATCAAGGGATTTAAGGCTTTCGGCGTTGAAGCGGAAGTCCTTGACGGTACGGCAAGATTGGAGGCTTTATACTATGCTTTGAATCCCTATGGCAATCAGAATTTCGTCTTTGATTGGGACAGTATGCTCCGTGCCGGAATGGATACAAAGGACTTTATCTGTCCGAAGTCATTCAAATTTAATAAACAGAATTTTGAAATCGGCAATGCTTATGGTGCGGTCTATGGATTAAATATCCTTGCAGGTGAGCTGCCCGATGAGATATTAAGAGATTTTCTTGAAATGCAGAATCTGTTCTGTGTGAATATTCACGTCGAACCTTTGGACCAGATTGATGCTTTGAAATTCGTCAAGAAAAAGCTGACAAACGTAAATCAAATGAAAGTCGATGAGCAGAAAAAGGCTTCACAGGCAGGCTATGACCCCGATATTCTTCCTCCGCAAATCAAGATGTATATTGACGATATTGAGAAATTGCTCGGTGACTTGAACAGCAAGAATGAGCGGCTTTTTCACATTTCGATTTCAATCAGAAGCTACGCAAAATCGAAAAAAGACTTGAAACTTCAAGCAGAAGCACTGAAAAGAATTTGCCAGAAAAACAACTGCACCATGTTCCCTTACGACTACCGTCAGGAACAGACTTTAGTATCGACTTTGACGCTGTGTTACAACGAAATTCCCGTATCAAGAGAAATGCACACAAGCGGTATTGCAATTTTCGTGCCGTTCACTACAAAGGAGCTTTTTCAGGACGGACAGGCTGCATATTACGGAGTAAACACGCTTTCGGGCAATATGATTCGTGCGAACAGGTCAAGGCTTAAAAATCCAAATGGCTTGATTTTAGGAACTCCGGGAAGTGGTAAAAGTTTCAGCGTTAAGCGTGAGATTTTGGACTGCTTTCTGACTACAACGGACGATATTATTATCTGTGACCCGGAGGGAGAATATTTTCCGCTTGTGCAGACTCTCAAAGGACAGCTTATCCGTATCGCAAGCAACTCTGAGCAGCACATCAACCCTATGGATATTGCTATTGACGAGTATCTGTTGAAAAATCCTATGGAGGTTATCGCTGATAAATCCGACTTTCTGATTTCCCTTTGTGAAATCGTTGTGGGCGGTCGTTACGGTCTGAGTTCCGAAGAACGTTCTGTAATTGATAAATGCGTACAGCGTATTTACAAGGAATTTATTGAAAATTCCCCGACAGCAGACAAAATGCCTTTGCTTTCGAATTTGCAGAATGAACTGAAAAAAGAGGGCGATGTTGCTCTGAGAGTTTCCAATTCTCTTGAAATGTTTGTAAACGGCTCGCAGAATCTGTTCAATCATCACACAAATATTGACCTGACAAACCGCTTGATTTGCTTCGATATTAAGGAACTCGGCAATCAGCTGAAAAAAGTCGGTATGCTTATCGTTCAGGATACGGTGTGGAATCGTGTGTCCGCTAACCGTGAACAGAAAAAAATCACTCGTTACTACATTGACGAATTTCACCTGCTTCTGAAAGAGGAACAGACTGCAAAATATTCCGCTGAAATCTGGAAACGTTTCAGAAAATGGGGCGGAGTTCCTACAGGTATCACGCAGAATGTCAAGGATTTATTGCAGTCGCAGGAAGTAGAAAATATCTTCGATAATTCGGACTTTATCTATATGCTGAATCAGGCAAGCGGTGACAGAGATATTCTTGCTGAAAAACTGCACATCTCAAAAGAACAAATGGAGTACGTCACAAACAGCGGTCCGGGCGAGGGACTTATCCGTTATGATAAGGTGCTGCTGCCGTTTACCGATATATTCCCCACAAACACGGAGATGTATAAATTGATGACGACGAGGCCTACGGAAAGTGCGTAAAACGGGCGAAAAGGAGGAGTTATGAGCAAATTTATAAAAAGGCAAAACAACCTCCGAAAAGCGCAGGCACGATTTGAAAAAGTGAGCCGTCGCAGTAAGCAGTTTCAGCTGAGTTTTGAAAGACGGCAGAATGAAAACGGCAAGTTCAGAACTCACGTAAGTATCAAGCACGGCGAAAAAGAGTATCACGGCAATAATCGTGGATTATTTCATAAGGCTGTCAATTCACGGTTTCGTATCAAGGGTGATGTTCCATCGGTAACAAAAACGATAAACAGTTTTCAGCCGAAAACTTTCAAAGGCAAGACTTTCAAAAAGTCTGCACAGGCGGTAAATTTTGCAATTCATGATGTTACACAGACTGCCATTGATGTAACTCTTGTAAGTGAAACAATCGGCTTGAAATCGGCAGATGCGGCAAGGCGTGAAGTTGTAAATAATCTCAGACAAAAATATTCCCGTGAAGCTGTTGACGATTATCACAGAGGTACGCTTGAAACACTTCGCATCGGTGCTGATGCGGTTAAAGGTACAAGGAATCATTTCAAGCAGAAAAAGCAGTACAAGCTCGAAAAAGCTAAATTTAAGCTGAAAAAAGCGGAATATGCAGTTTTCAAAGAAGATACCTTTAAGCCGAAAATTCAGAAAAATAACGCTGATTTGAAATCCGCTAAAGCTGACATTAAACATCATAAGCAGAATTACAGGCAAGGCAGTAAATCTAATATTCAAAAGGCTTTCAGGATACTGCGTACTCAGAAATTTAAGCAGACAAAGCGTGAAAATAAATTTGAATGTAAAAAACTGACTGTAGAAAAGAATTTCAAAAGCAAAGAACTGAAAAATCAGCGGAAAATCAAACATGATTCCAAAACCGGATTTCTTGTTCTGAAACCTGTGAAATACACGGAAAACCGCATGAAAGCGTCTGCTTGGCAAAAGGCGGTCAATGAAGATGCGGACAACGATATGATGCACGTTGTGGATTCTGCGAAACGCAGAATTGTCGAGCCTGCGGTGCAGAAAATCTCCAAAAACGAACGTTTACAAAGGCAGCAGAAAAAGCGTGAAAGCCTTTCCGACAGACAGAAAAGGTCTAATCAGAAGCTGAATCGTCAGGAAAATCGGCTGAAAGAAAAAAGCAGCAAACCTCCGAAAAAGCGTAAAAAACCGAAACATCAGAAATCTTTTTCGAAGAAATTCAAAGATTTTGCAAAGACTGTCGGGAAGTTTATCAAGAATGTTTATGAGAAAGAAGTTAAGAAATTTTTCGCCTGTATTGCTGTCCCTATCATAATTATTCCTTGTGTTTGTATTTATTGTCATGATTTTCAGTTCCATATTATCGGGCGGCGGATTCACGCTCGGAACTTACGCTGCACAGGATTATGACCTGAGTGAAGCCGAAAAATACTACACAAAACTCGCTTGGGACTTAAACGAAAAAGTTATCCGATGTGGCGGTGACGATTGGAAAAAGGCTCTGAAAGACTTGGGTGTAAACACATCGGGTTACAAGGACAAGCCCGACGAATACATTTGGGGAAATTCAGTGCATTTCAATTATGATGCGGTTTACGATTTTGATGTGTATAAATTATGGGCGTTTCTTTGTGCTTATTACTACGATTTCAGTGCGGAAAACGGCGATATAAAATACTGGCAATTCAAAAGCGGTACAGAAGATTTGCTTGACGAGATTTTTAATGCAGAGTACCAATTTGAGCATTTCTATGACAATACGTCAAGGTGGGAGGAATTGCCGGACTACGTTTATTTCGGAGGCGGAAGTGCCGAAACAGGTACATATTACCGCTGTGAAACGGCGGCTTACATCTATGACGGGCAGCCTTACAGATACCGATTCAAACCAACGGCATATACTGCTGAATTATCGCAGTATTTCGACAGCGAAGGGTATGTTTGTATTGACTCAGATTACAGGGTTCTGAATCCGAATGATAACTACGAGCTGACGGGATACATGGTCATGGACCATCGCTATTTTTCGGGAACAAAAGAGCCGTTTTACTACATCGACGAATCCTCAAACACCTTCTTTTTCATGCACAGCGGCGAACGTTATGACAGAAGTTTTTGGGGCTGGAACGGCATAGATGCATGGTTTTTGGTTTCTCCAACTGATACGGCAATTTGGAATTACAACATTACCGACGCTTGTATGTACGGATATTATCAGAAATATAAGTGGAAAAACGACTGCCGACTTTATTACAACGTCAAGCAGAAAAAGACATTTGATGAAGTAATAACCGAAAAGCTGAGTTCTATGTCATATTCCGATGAGCGTGTACAATATTACAATCTTCTTGTCGGTACGGACAGTGGAACGATGTACGGCAATCATCAGACTTTGCAGAGCCTGACGGGAACAAGTATTCACGAAAGTATCGTTACAAACGGCTTCGGTTGGGATATGCAGGAGTGGAATATTCGGCATTGCAGCATTGACGATTTGCATGAAGCGGTAGATATTGCGGTTACAAGCGGAGGTAATATTTTTGCTCCTTTCGACTGTAAAATTGATTCTTATGACAGCGATACAAAGACCGTTATTCTGTGGAAAAACGATGTGCAGTATTGGTACGACGGCACAGGCGGAACAAAGCGTGATACCGAAGTCACAATCAAAAATGTCACGCTGAAAGGCTGTGAAAAGGGCGATACCATAAGCGAGGGAGAAGTTTTTGCAGCGGCTTCATCAACATATATTCACATCAAAATTGAAATTGATACTGACGGTATGGGTTGGGACTTCATTGACCCAAGACTTGTGCTTTATTAATGAGGGAAAATTATGGCTGTAAACGATAAGAAAATTGCAAAGCTGCTTGAACGTGCGGAATCACTTGACAAGCGTATCAGGGAAGATACTGCGGAACGCAAGCAAATTTTAGCGGAGATTGACCGTCTGAGTTACGCAAATCTCAAGACGGAACTCGCCAAGAACGATATGACAACGGACGATTATGTGCAGTTTATTAAGATGAAAAAGAAGATGAATGACATGAATCTTACTGCCCAAGACATCGAAAAAATGCTTGACGGCATAATCGAAAATACGGAGGGAACTGACGATGAAAAGAAAATTTTTTAGCGCTGTGCTTTCAGCTGCCGTGTTTGCAATTGCAAGCGTTGGAATTACCGCTTCTGCGGAAGAAGTTATGACAGATAAAAGTGTGCAGGTGCAGGAAGTTGTAACTGAAATTCCTGCTTCGGAAAGCGCTGCTGAACTGGTGAATGATACACTGGAAGAACAGGCTTCATCAGAGTCTACAGAAGAAACTACAATCGACTTCTTTGCCGATGATTACTACGATACGAACGGTAATGCTACTTTGATTCAGGAGGAAAATATTATCTATAATTCGGAGGAAATGCAGTTTATTGCTGTCACCACAAAGGACGGTCATGTCTTTTACGTGCTGATAAATTATTCTGCTGAAAACGGCGAGAATAATGTGTATTTTCTCAACAAAGTTGACGATTACGACTTGTATGCGCTGCTCTATGCAGGTGAAGAAGATGAGGACGGAAACACTGCGATTACTCCTGAACAGGCGGCGCAGGCTGCGGAAAATGCCAACAGCAGAATAAAGCCGCAGAATGATTCTGAAAAGGCAAATGAAGCGGCAGAATTTACTGACAGCGAGGAGCAATCTGCCGAGGAAACTCCTGCAAAAAGCAGTTCCATGAACATGACTTCCATTTATCTTGTAATCGGTGTGATTGCTCTCGCTGCGGTCGGATTTGTAGGATTCAAATTCCTCAAAAAGCCAAAGAAAAATGTTGTGCCGGAGACTGATGAGGAAGAAGAAATCAATTTTTATGACGATGATGAAATCAATGAAGATGAAGAATAACGGAGGTAATTTTTATGAACAGGGTTGCAAAAATCAGTATTATTTCAGGTGCGGTTGCAGGAACTATCGGCTCGGCGGCTTTGGCAGTTAAGCACATCAAACGCAAGGCTCACAGGGACGGTTTCAACACTGCTGTTGAGATTCAGCTCGATGCAGCTGACCGCTTTATCAATGTTGTAAATGCGGAGGTTGACAAAATTATCAGCCGATACAACAATCTTGTGGACGAGTATAACCGACTTGCAGAAGATTACTGTAATCTGCTTGATGATTATAACGAGTAAGATTAACTGAAAGGATAACGGACAATGAGAAAAAGAGAATTTGTCGGTGTCACAATTATCGGGGCTATGATTTGTTTTATTTGCTTTATTTTTGGCAGGAAAAAGGGATTTTTGAAAGGATACATAGATGCTGACAACATGATGTTTAATGAAGGTTTTAAGCCTCTTTGACGGCATTTCCTGCGGAAGATTGGCGCTTGAACGTGCTAATCTTCCGGTAGAAAAATATGATGCCTTTGAAATCGACAGGTACGCTATTGCCGTGTCACAGAACAATTACCCCGATATTGTTCAGCACGGTGATGTATTTAATGGCAATTTTAAACAGTTCAAAGGTTATGATTTATTGCTCGGAGGTTCTCCGTGTACCTACTGGAGCGTGGCGAAAAAAGAACGTGAAACTACTGCTGACGGCGAGGGATTCCGTTTGTTTATGGAATATGTGAGAGCGTTGGAGGCGTCGGAGTGCCGATACTTCCTTTACGAGAATAACTTTTCCATACATCAGAATATCAAGGATGAAATCTCCGAAAAGCTCGGTGTACAGCCGATTATGATTAACTCGGCTTTGCTATCGGCACAGAATCGAAAACGCTGTTACTGGACGAATATTCCGAATGTTTCACAACCGCAAGATAAGGGAATTTTGCTTGCGGATATTCTTGAAAGCGGCGTTGCTTGGCAGGATAAAAGCTACTGTATGACGGCAAGCTATGACGGTGCGATTTTCTCCAATACCCTTAAACGAAAACAGCGTACTATGATAGCCGAGCCTGTTCGTATCGGTCACTATGGCAAAGGCGGTCAGGGACAGCGTATCTACTCGGTTTACGGCAAGTCGGTAACGCTGTCGGCAAATGGCGGCGGTCAGGGTGCGAAAACAGGTCTGTATAAAATTGACTTGCCCAATGGGGATTACATAATCCGCAAGCTGACACCTGTTGAAGCTGAAAGATTGCAGACTTTGCCCGACAATTATACGGCAGGGATTTCAAACACTCAGCGTTATAAATGTATCGGCAATGGTTGGACGGTTGATGTAATTGCTCATATTTTAGGAGGTTTGTCGAATGAATATTGAAGCCTATCATAAGTCCTTTGATACTGAAAATTACACAATTGTTGACAGCTATGCAAAGGCTCTAAGGCACATAAATGGCAGTTCTACAGCGCTTTGCAGTATCAGCGGCGGAAGTGACAGCGATATTGTACTTGACATTATCCACAACGTTGATGATTCGGAAAAAGTCGTTTATTACTGGATTGATACGGGACTTGAATATCAGGCAGCAAAAGAACATCTTTCTTTTTTGGAAGATAAATACGGTATCGAAATTCAGCGTATCAAGCCGATAAAGCCTATCCCGACCTGTGTCCGTGAGTATGGTGTACCGTTTTTGTCAAAGTACGTTTCGGAGCAGATGATGCGTTTACAGTCGCACAATTTTCAGTGGGAAGATGAGCCGTTAGAGGTACTTTTGAAGAAATATCCTAACTGTAAAGTCGCTTTGCAATGGTGGTGTAATGCCTATTATACGGCAGAAAACGGTGTTCAGCAGATGAGCCGATTTTCCATAAACCGCAACAAATGGCTGAAAGAGTTTATCACGCAGAATCCGCCTGACTTCCCCATATCTAACAAATGCTGTGAGTATGCAAAAAAGAAGCCTGCAAGGCAGTTCGTCAAGGAAACGGGCGCGGATTTGGAGATTACAGGTATCAGAAAATCTGAAGGAGGAATCCGTTCAGCAAATTACAAGACCTGTTTTTCTGAAAGCAAGTCCAAAGGCTGTGTTACATACCGCCCGATATTTTGGTATACGGACAGTGACAAGCGTGATTACGAGGATTTTTACGGAGTAACGCATTCTCGCTGCTATGCGGAATATGGCTTAAAACGTACCGGCTGTGTCGGTTGTCCGTTCAACCCTCATATCAACGAAGAACTTTCAATCATCGAAAAATATGAGCCGAAACTGTACACGGCAGCTGTCAATATTTTCGGGAAATCTTATGAATATACCCGAAAATATCGGGAGTTTGTGAAAATGATGAATGCATTGGATAAAGGGGGAAAATATCATGATTGATATACGAAGTTTACTTGAACATTACCCGATTATGCTTATAGTTCTGGGAGTTATCAGTGTGATTTGCATTGTTTCATGTCTAATCGAAAAAAAGAAAATAACATTAAACTAAAACAGAGGTTTATCATGAAAATTTTAAAAATAATTAAGAGTATTATCGGTATTGGCTCTGTTTCGGGAATTGCCATACTTGCTTACAAATTCGGTGAGTATAACGGCAGAGAAAATGAAAAGAAACGCAATCAAGAAAACGACGAGTATGATTTCTACGGCTGTGACTATGATGAGGAAGATGACGAGTGTATTGCTCCTCATCGGAACAACTCCGAGGTGCAGAGAGAATAAAATAAGCACAGCTTTTTACGGCTGTGCTTTAATAGAATTTTAATTGAATAATTCCTTTTCAAAAATATCGGTTAAAGCCTTTATAGCTTGCTCATAAGTCACGTCCTCAAATAAAAGTGGTATTGTTATAGCGTTATAATCATCTTTGTAAACATCTTTTAAAATAATCTCTTTAAGAATTTCTGTTACGTTTATGCCGTCTTGAACAGAAAGGCACATTTTATGAGGTTTCCTCTCCTGTGCAACGGAAAGAGCCAAATCCCTTAAAGTATCATCAATCGGTACGATTCCCGATAATTTATAAATATCATAAATATGCCTTGAATGTTCACTTATACTTCCAAGCATATAGTAATCTGCAAGTGCAAAAATTTTATCTATCATAGTTCTTTCAGCGGTCTGAACATTAAGTTCAAAGGGCTGTAAATCGTTTTGTAAGATAAAATCGTCGTATCCATTATCAGAAAGAAATTGATAAATAAGGCTGTCCGCTTTCATTATTTTTGTTGGATAGGCTCTTTGATAAACAGCTGTTTCAACTATCAGCTGCTCTTTCAGATAATCTGCTGACATTACAGACGGATAATCTATTACATAGCGGTTATAGTCACGTCTGCTGCGAATACTTTCAGGATTTGTAAGCGTAAACTCAAGATTACTTATTACATCTAATATAGAAGATTTCATCTTCTTTCTTTTGCTTTCAGACGGCTTGTTTTCCGATTGGATATTCAAATCTATATCCTCCGAAAAACGTTTTATAACGTGATAGCATTTTGAAAGTGAAGTGCCGCCCTTGAAAATAATATCGGGCATTGCCGTAACAAGTTCTTTCAGAAAAAGAGTTACATAATAATCTTTTTCAACGATTTCGACTTTTACTCCCAGATATTCAGAGGTTTTCAAAATTGTTTCTTCAAAAACTGCTTTGTCATTATGCAACATAATATATCACTCCGCTTTCTACAAGATTACGCATTGACTTGTCGGGAAAAACAGGTGCAAACTGCATAACTTGTTCTCTTGTAATTCCATTTTCGTCAATCCATTTTTTGAGTATTCCTTTTTTTACTGTATCCAAGAAGTTTGCAGAAGCAATGCTCATAATATCCAGAAATCTCAGAACGGCAATATTCTCATTGTTAATCCGTACCCTTGCTTTACGCAAAATAACCTCTTGATTTCCGACTTTGACTCTGCGTAATTTAGAGCTTTCGTTATTTGTTTGAATTTCGGGAATATTCGGCATTTGTGTAGAAAGACCGATTTGCTGAAGTGCAGTTGTACCTGTAAAAAAACCAATGCTGTTGCCATTATCAGATAAATATTTTCGCTTGATAACTTTGTTTGGATTAAGAGAACTTTTCCCGAAAATCGTATCTTGTGGAATATAATAAATTCCTTTTTCGTAACGGACAATTTGATTTGATTCACAAAGACGTGCAAGTTCCTTTGAAATCCAAATTTTTGAATAGTTATTAAAGTCAATATCAGTAATAAAAATCGGCTCATTAAACCCGAAAGTTTCAATTAGATAGTCATAAAGCATAACTTTCACCTCCGTTGTTCTATCATAATTATACTACAAGTGACCGTGAAAGTCAAGCGTAATATATTTTTGCTTTAAAAAATTTTAATATAGAAAGGAAGTTTTCCTATGTCAATCTTAATCATAGCCGAAAAGCCGTCCGTAGCCCGTGGAATATGTTCTGTTGTCAAGGCTGACAGTAAGAAAAAGGGGTATATTGAAGGAAACAATTACCTTGTTTCTTGGTGCTTGGGTCACTTGGTTGGTCTGAAATACCCTAACGACTACGGTAACGGCTGGCAGGACAAGTGGAGTTTTTCACAGCTGCCCATGATTCCTGAAAAATGGCTTTTCAAGATAACTGAAAGCACTAAAGAGCAGTTTGAAGTTCTGAAAGACCTTATGAGCCGTGGCGATGTTACAGAAATCATCTGTGCTACCGATGCTGATAGAGAGGGAGAGTGTATATTCCGCTATGTGTACAATATGGTCGGCTGTCGCAAGCCTGTGAAACGTCTGTGGGTATCTTCCCTTGAAGAATCGGCTATCTGTAAGGCACTGCAAAATATGAAGCCAATGAGTGATTACGATAACCTCTTTTCCGCAGGATTTTCAAGGGCAAAGGCAGACTGGCTTGTAGGAATGAACGGTTCTCGCCTGTTTTCCTGCCGTTATCATGACAGGCTTAACCTTGGCAGAGTGCAAACACCTACACTTGCAATGATTGTTCATCGTGACAATGATGTGCGAAATTTCGTCAAGCAGAAGTATTTTACCGCCGATATTGAATACAACGGCTGTATCTTTTCTTCTGCAAGAATTGATGATGAGAACACCGCTGATTCTCTTGTTTCAGCTTGCAACGGCAGCACGGCTGTCATTTCTGCTGTCAAGCATGAAGTCAAGACGGTAAATCCGCCTAAACTTTATGATTTGACTTCTTTACAGCGTGATGCCAACAAGGTCTACGGCTACACGGCACAGCAGACTCTTGATTGCGTTCAGTCGCTGTATGAAGCCAAAATCGTGACTTATCCCCGTACCGATTCACAATATCTCAGCGATGATATGGAGCAGTCAACACTTGATATTGTACGGATTATCGGCAATGTTTTTCAGTTTGGAAGTGTCGCAAATCCCGATATTTCAAGGTGTATCAACAATAAAAAAGTGACTGGACATCACGCTATTATCCCTACGGCAAATATCGGAACTGCTGACTTAGATAATCTGCCTGCAACTGAGAAGAACATACTTAGTTTAATTGCAAACAAACTGCTTTGTACGTCTGCACTTCCCCACAAATATGAATCAATAAAAATCACTGCAATGTGCAGCGGTACAGAATTTACCGCAAACGGCAGAACAATTCTTGAAAACGGTTGGAAAAATTACACCTTGAAATCCGCTGAAAATGACGAAATAAAGCAGATTCCAACGGTTACAGAGGGACAGCAGTTCACGATTTCAGCAAGCAAAAGCGAGCATTTTACAAGTCCGCCTAAAGCTTTCACAGAAGATACTTTGCTTTCCGCAATGGAACACGCCGGACAGGAGAACTATGACGAAAATTCTGAAAAGAAAGGTCTTGGAACTCCTGCAACCCGTGCAGGAACGATTGAGGGACTTGTGAAAAAAGGCTATGCCGAACGTAAGGGCAAGCAGATTGTTGCTACTGAAAAAGGTGTGAATCTGATAAACGTTGTTCCCGATGAAGTAAAATCGGCACAGCTGACTTCCGATTGGGAAATGAAATTACAGCAGATTGAAAATGGAGAATATTCTGCTGATAGATTTATGGCTGAAATTGAGGATTTTATCCGCACTCTTTGCGAAAAATACGGCTCTGCCGATTCGTCTGTATCGTTCGGCAATAATGCTCCAATCGGAAAATGTCCGAAATGCGAAGGTGAAATTGTTAAGGGAAAATTCGGATATTACTGCAAAAACAAGTGCGGTATGAATGTTTCAAAGGTCTACGGCAAAGAATTGTCTGAAAAGCAGATAATCGGCTTGCTTTCGGGAAAATCCACAAGCTACACGGCTAACGGCAAGAAAAATATCATTCTGCCGGAAGTTTTTGAAAACAATTACAATGGCAAAACCTACTACCAGTGGAAAACGGAAAGGAGCAAATGATGATTACAAAAATTGCTGAAATTCTCGGTGTGTCTGAGGAAAGCATTAAGACAATGCCGAAAGATATTTTCGGTTCTATGCAGGCTGTGCTTGCAAATATTGAGGTTAAGAATGAAGATGATGCAAAAATGCTCTATGCTGAACTTGACGGCTACTGGACTAAGGGAAATGTGCTTCTCGGTCTGAATGAGGTTGCAAGAAATGCGGGAATTTCCCTTGATACCCTCAATAATCTTAATTATGATACTCAGCAGGAACTTGTCTTTGAATATATGGCTGACAGTTCCGATACTGCCCGACTCTATGAGATTACAAACAAGGCTCTTTCGATTGCGGAACTTGACCGTGTTGCAAAGTTAATCAACATTCCTGTTGACACGCTGAAAGAATATCCATTTGAAACTCAGGTACAGCTTTGCGGCATCTACGCCATGGAAAGCGATAACGTTACAGAGTTTGAGCTTGCCAATCGTCTTAGAGGTGCTGTTGGCTTATGAGTGTGATTAAAACAACAGGTGCGGATTTGCAGAAAATCGCCAATAAAGCCTATGCAAAGTATGCCACGGATAAGGGTGAAAAAATCGCTCTTGCCCTTGAAAAAAGCCGTATTCCGTACTTTGCAAGGTTTAACGGTGCGGAAATTTCCCTTACATACGATGCCGACTATAAGGAAAATGTTGAGGAAATCATCAGAAAAATTATGTCGGGTGCTTATGAGGAGATTGTAGCTGAATTGAAGCGTATGACGAACAAGAATAGCTATAAGTCGCTTCTGCCCGAAATTGCAGAAATGCTTGGTGCTTCGGTAAGTTTCTTGAAATCTCGTCCAGATGAGGTGCAGGAAATTGTCTGCAAAAGATATGTTGATTTGTGGTACTGCGATACACCGACTATCAAACGTAAACTTGCGGAAATTCTCAATCTTGACAATTCTGCAGAGCATTATGTATCGGCAGAAGTTCAGCGTAAATATGCCGAAAAGATACGAGATTCACATATACAAAGAGAAATCAGAGAACACTCCGAGCGTGAAAGGAGATTTTGATTATGCCTGTACAGGATAATGAACAGCCGAAAATGGCAGATGATATTTTCGGCAATGATGAGGAAAAGCGTAGACAGGATATGCAGAACTCTCAGGAGAACAGCACTAAGAAGTCACAGAAACTTCTTCCTTTTTTGAACGCAAAGGCAGAGATTCATCAGAGCCGCATTGATACTATCAACGAAAAAATCGCTGTTCGTGAGGACAAAATCGCTCGAAATGAAGCTAAAATTGAAAAGCTGTACGCAAAGGCTGACAGGCTGGAGGACAGAAATACAATTCTGAAAAATATGCTCGGCAGTGTTCCTGTTGTCCGGAAACTGATTGAAAAAAATGAGCAGAGAATTGCGAATATCAGGGAAAATAAAATCCCAAAAAGACAGGATAAAATCAGGAATCACAAGCTGAAAATCAATCGGCTTACTGCAAAACGTGACAGGGTTGAACACAAACTGAATCGTGTTCTCGCCCTCAATGATACTATCCGAAGCTTTTCTATCGGTCACAATAAAGAACGTCGGGAAGTCTTTACCAACGCTATGGACAGGCTGAATTGCGCTAATTCTGACTGCCTGACCGATAAGTTAAACACACTGAAAGAACAGAAAAATCAGCTTTTCGTGGAATACAATGACCCGAATACTTCCGCTGTTGACAAGTATGATTTACAGAATAAAATCGACAGCGTGACAGGCAAAATCGGAACTCTTGAAGATAAGATACATAAGCTGGCACGTCCCGAAAATCATTTTGCAGAGCAGACGAATGATATTGTTGATGCGGCTATGCAGGTCACTTCCGAGAAAATTTCAGAAGCTGCGGACAATGCTGATTTCGGTATGACGGAACTTGCCGAAACCATCTTTCTTTCTGCCGAACAGGTAGAAAAACTTGATAAGGCAGAAATCACTCGTATTGCGGATAAGTTCAATCCTCTTGAAAATGTTGAAGTGCAGCTTGAAGATGATGCGAATATGATTGACGGAATCATCAACAACGGCTCTAAGACTGAACTTGAAGCATTGAAAAAAGACTTGTCGGAAACACTTGATGCTATGAAAGAAATTAAAGGAAACAAGTACATGATGCAAAGCGTTCGTGAGGATGTTGCAGAGGATATTCCTAAAATGGAAGTGCAGCTTGAAGCAGTCAATAAAGCTCTCGAAAAATTTACTTCTGCGGTTGAAAATAGGGGCATCATCAATTCTGATTATTACAATTCCCTGCCGAAAGAACAGCGACATATTGAGAGTATGAGCAGCAGACAGGCTGAAAAAGTTATCGCTTCACTCACGGCTGTTGGAGTGCCGTTTTCCGCTGTAAATCGCACAAACGAAAAAACTGCAATAACCGTCGCAAATAAGGATATTCCTGTTTTGAAAGATATGATGCTGAATGCTCAGAGAGCTATGGAAGAAGAATCCCGACAGGCTTGGCACGAACTCGGTGATGCTTATGTTGAAGCCTATGAGGAAACGCACATTCCTGAAAATGTTGAGGTGAAAAAGCCGGAATACCAGACGGTAAACCCGGATTTTTATAAATCATTGACTAAGGATAACCGTTCTATCAGCGTTGAAAATAAAGAAAATGCTGATAAGGTTATGGAACGGCTTGCAGGCAAAAATATTCAGTTTTCGGCTGTAATTCGCAAAAATGATACGGTTGAGATTACCGTTGCAAAGACTGACGAAAACACATACAAAAGCATTTCGGACAACGTTAAAAATGAACGTGCAGTGCAGTTTGTAAATCCTGATTTCTTCAAGGCTCTGCCAAAAGAAGAACGTGCAACACAAAGAATGTCACAGGAAAATGCTGAGCAGAAAATTGCTGAATTATCTGAGAAAAATATTCCTCATTCTGCCATACTCAATGGAAATAAATCGGCGATTACGGTTGAGAAAAAGAATGTCGGAGCTGCATTTTTCAGCAGAGATAAGCTGAAACGCTCCGCACAGCGTATCAGCCACAAAAGCAAACAGCAGGACAAACCAAAAACACCAAACCAAAATCAAGGATTGGAATAATGAAAATTGCGGAAGAACAGATAGAAAGAGCAAATTCCGTCAATTTGCCATCATTTCTAATGGCGCACGGCTTTGATTTGAAAAAGGTCGGCAGAGAATATCTGTGGAAAGAACAAGATAGTCTGCATATCAAGGACAATACGGTCGGTGAACGTGGCTCTTGGTTTCGATTTTCTGAGGATAAAGGCGGTGACAATATCGCCTTTGTCCGTGAATATATGGGAAAATCGTTTGTTGAAGCCATTGAGCTTCTGAACGGCGAAAATTATTTGAGGGATTTTGTTTCCTCGCACAGCTATGAACGCAGACGTAAAAATGCTGAAAAATCCGATATATCAATCAGTGAAAATGCCGATTGCAAGCGTGTTTTAGCATATCTCTGCAAAACTCGCAGACTTGACTCTGATATGATTTTCGAACTTGTAAAAAGCGGAAAAATCGTGCAGGAACAGAAAACAGGAAATGTCATTTTTAAGTTTTTTGATGAGAATAACAGGCTTGTAGGCGCTGAAAAAGTTGGTACTCCACACATCATATATTTAAGGGTGTTGCTGAAAATTCGGCTAATGATTACGGCTTTGAAATCAAAAAAGGCAATTGCGAAAATGCGTATTTTTTTGAATCCGCAATTGATTTATTCTCGTTTCTGCAAATGAAAAATCCCAATAATTGCAGGCTGATTTCGATGATGGGAGTCAAGCCGAACGTCGTTATCGAAACTATGAAACGCTGTGAAATATCGCCCGAAAATGTCTTTATTTGTTCTGACAATGACAAGGCAGGAAATGAATTTTATCAGCGATTAACAAAGGAATATCCGCAAATAAAATGTGTTTTTCCCGACAGCAGATACAAGGACTGGAATGATATGCTCTGTGGGATTCCGAAAGAAAAAGAGGAGGTCGGAAAAGTGACAACTTACGGCAACAAAACGTGGAACGATGCGACAGATAACAGAGATAAAACACTCGTTTCAATGAACGAAGATACTTTTTTAAAACTAAAAAATCAGCTCGATAATTCGGGTATCAACTACTTTGCTTACGCCAAAGACAGCAGTGTTGTTATGGCGGTGAATGACAAAAATATTGCTTGGCTGAAACAGCTTTCGGGCAATAAAAATCTTCCCACTCGCAAATCCAATGTTGTGTACATACCGCCGCAGAAAAATATTATCGGAAACGCTGAATACCGATATATTCCCGATAAGCAGTATATCTCCGCTGACAGCGATACCGCTTTAAAAATGGCTGATATTATGCTCTCCCGAAACGTGCAGTTTTCGGGCAGAATCTATCCTAACGGCAAGGCTACGCTGACAGTTAGCGGTGCGGATTTGGCAAACGTTCAGTCCATTCATCAAGCAGTGATTGATATGCGTAAACAGTTTTCAAAGGCGGAAAAGGCGGACGAAATTATCGGAAACAAGGCATATCGTGACATCAGGCAAAGACAGTTTTTTTATTCAAAACTTACACCTGAACAGTACAAAACTGCACAGCCGTTTCTTGATACCAATGCGGAATACAGCGGTCTGATTCGTGATAACAAGGTCATTTTTACTGTTGAAAAGGAAGATTCTGCAAATTTCCACAGGGCATTGGAGAACGCACAGCGTGAGGTCGGAATTATCAATTCTCTGAAAAATAACGGTATTGATGATTACCATATGGACAAACTGTTTGAGGTAATTCACAGATTTGCCGCCCCGGATATTCATGAAAGTCTTGACAGCTTTTTTACTCCGCAGCTTGATGAGAAGCAATTTGATAAAATGCTTTCCCTCGTAAATGACTACCTTGCACAATCGGTTTCGGAGCGATATGGCGAATATTCAGGACTTAATGCAATTCTCGACTTTAAGAATGAAATTGACAGAACTGCTGAACTTGCGGAATTTTTCTCGGAGCATAATTTCAGCGATGAGCAGAAAATTGTTATTTCTGAAATGTTCTCAAGAGATTCATCTAAAAATAACATTGAGGTTATTGATGAATCTTTTACTTCCGATGAAATTCGTGAGTATTACGATATTCTGCACAATCAGTTTGATTTAGGTGATGCTACGGATTTTCTTGCAAACAGAATTAAACCTGAACTTACTGAGAAGGAAAAAGCCTTTATGAATGGCGATATTGTGTCGTTTATGGCAAAAGCAGTACTTGCTTGGGACGAAATTGAGGATATTGGCTATTATTTCTATGAGGATGGATATATCAATAAATTTGCTCCTCACGATAATGCAAGTTATGGCAACGGACTGAGCGAAACTGCACTTTATGACCTTGCTCATCGTATGCAGGACGGAGAGGATATTCGCAAGGAAATTGCACAGGCTCTGCTCGGAAATCAGCACAATTTCATCACTTCTCAAAATAACAAATTTACCGTTGAATACGGTGACGATTTTGCTGTTGCAAGATATTGTAATACCGAAAGACAGATAAGTTATGAGGAGTTGGGCGATGCCTTTTTCAAGTTGTTTAAAAACGAATATGACGATATTGTTCATGACAGAACTGTTGAGGATTTGAGAGATATTTTTCCCGACATTTCGGTGGAAACAGCTGATAAGCTTATCAATGCTTTTGACAGTGCAGCAATGCACGGCTGGAAGAATAATCAGGTTGTGACTAATCGCATTAAGAAGGCGCTCTATGATATTCTTGGTGATGAAGAAAATACCGAAAAGGCTTTTGCTTCAATCGCTGATATGAAGTACAATTTCAAGGTTGAGCCGAAAACAGAGAAAAGTTCCATACATTTCGGTTTGCTTGGAAACGGAATTACCGTCTACGATACTTCCCGTACCGATAATGAAACCCGTGACTATGTGACTGTTGCCCATATCTCGCCGGAGGGCGTTGTTAAGGTGTATGACGATTCAATTTCTGCTGACGATTTGGCACTTATTCAAAGTCAAGCTGATTCTGCCAGAGAGAAATTTATGGCAGATTGGAATACACTTGATTCAGCATCACAATTACAGAAACTCTATGATAAAGCCGATACGGAAACTATGCTGAATATTGGAAAAGAAGCTCTTTCTACAGAAGAAAAAATAGTAAAATATATGCCTTTTGTTTTCTTTGGTGAGGGCGAACGTCCGCAGCCCGAAAACAAGGACTTAGGTCCGGTGACTATGCGTAAGGTTGGAGCATTTTATGAGATGTATGGCAAAAATGCTCAGATAGCAGTTGACGTTCTCAAACTTCATCTCACTTCTAAAAATGGTGAAGATATGGTCGGTTTTCCTGATACAGTAAAGAGCGAATATGCCGATAAACTGCGTTATGCAGGATATACCGTTTTAATCGAAGAATCCTTTGAAATCAATCCTCCGAAACAGCAGGAAAAACTTATGAGCGATATTTCAGAGGTTGCTGAAACTACTCCCGAAGAAACCATAAATCCGCTTACTATCACATTCAGCGGTGACAGTGACAGCCTTGATGAAATCAGGGATAAGGCTCTTTCACTCAGTGCAGCTTGTACACTTATCACAAGCGGACTTGTAGTCGATACATACGAAAATCATAGGGATGAATTGCTTTCAGCTGCCCATGAACTCGGTTTACTTGCTGAAATAAGAGGTGCGAAAAACCCTGATATTTCAGAAGATGATGTACCGCTTTTTGCTGATGCAGACGTTATTGAGAAAATCGAAAAGAGCGAAAATGCAAGCGACAACAAACCATTTTACGAAACGCCCGATGTTCAGGGCGAACAGCTTTCACTTTTCGGTGACTCCGTTCCGATTGCTCCCCAACAGCAGAAAAAGGAAAAGGAAACATACGCCACAGGTCTTTTTGTAGGCAATGTAAACCGCTTTTCAGCACTCCACGATGAAATTATACGTGGAACTGGTTTTGAGAACGGCAAATTCCGTGTACAGCAATTCTATCACGAAAAAAAGCCCACAAATAAGGAGTTTGCAGACTTCCTCAAAAATGAGTATGGCACAGGCGGTCACACGGGAGATGACGAAATTAAATTTGTTGACCATGATTCAAAAGGAATATTTTTCACACTTGAAAACAATGAAAAATTCAAATTCACTTGGTCGGAAGTCGCTGATTTTACGGCTGAAATTATTGAAAAAGGCGAGTATATTGAGCCAAAAATTGAAGCCGAAAAATCGGTTATAGAAATGACAGTCTACGACGATATTTCTGACGATAAAACAGCACAGATGCTTTCTGAAATTCGTCAAGGGAAAATTGCTGAAATTAGTGAAAAAACTGACGATAAAGAAATTGTATATGATGCACGAAAGAAGAATTTTTCCAATGTAAGGCTTGCTTACAATGAGGATTCCGGATTTCATCTGACAGTGGATACTGACAAGATTAAAGATGCAGTGATTACAGTGTTCGGTCAAAATGAAGAAGCGGTCAGGGATTATCTTGATAAGTACGCTGATGAAATCAATCTTGTGGATATTATCGAGCAGCCTAAAAATATCACTCTTCACAAGGTACAGGGTGGATTTTATGAGATTCATGGCAAACAGACGGAGCTTGAAAAATTAGCTGAAGTTCTTGATATGCATATCGTTCAGCGTAACAGAGAGTCTCTTATCGGATTTACCGATAATGCTCTTGAAAATGTGAAATCTGCTCTTGAAAATGCCGGATATTCCGTAGATATTGAGGACAGCGGTGATAAAATTGTCTTCGAAATGCTAGGCGGCGGTAGGCTTGAATTCAAGGATAATACATTCACCAAGCTTGCTGAAATTGATACGGCAAGCGGAGAAATCAGCTATTTTGTTGATAATTTGAGCGATAAGGACAAGCAGCATATTTCTGAAAAAGCGAGAGAATTTAAACCGAAAGAAGTTGAAAAATTCGATGAAAAATCAGTTGGAGATACGCAGAAAAAATCCAATAATTTCACAATTACGGACAATTCTCTTGGCAGCGGCGGTGCAAAATCGAAATTCAGGGCAAACATTGAAGCAATAAAAACGCTGAAAAATCTTGAAAAAGAAGACCGTTCTGCAACAGATGAGGAAAAGGAAGTTCTTTCAAAATACGTTGGTTGGGGCGGAATCGCACAGGCTTTTGACGAACACAACAAAAGTTGGGAAAGCGAATACACTCAGCTGAAAGAGCTGCTGACCGATAAGGAATACAGTTCTGCAAGAGCCTCCACTTTGGACGCATTTTATACCTCTCCGACTGTCATTGACGGTATTTATGAAGCACTTGCAAACTTTGGCTTTGAGGGCGGAAATGTCCTTGAACCAGCAATGGGTGTTGGTAATTTTTTCGGAAAAATGCCTGATGAAATGCGTGAAAATTCTAAGCTTTATGGCGTTGAAATCGACGATATATCAGGCAGAATTGCAAAGCAGGTTTATCCCGATGCTGATATTTCAATTCAGGGATTTGAGAAAAATAACTTTCAAAATGGCTGCTTTGATGTGGCGTTCGGCAATGTTCCATTCGGCGATTTATCGTTTACGGATAATGTCCATTCAACAACAAAACTGCATGATTATTTCTTTGCAGAGACTTTGGATAAGGTGAAAAATGGCGGAATACTGGCATTTGTGACATCTTCCGGAACTCTTGACAAGCAGAATGAATCGACAAGAAAAATGCTTGCCGAAAAATCTGATTTTATCGGTGCAATTCGCCTGCCGAACACGGCATTCAAGAAAAATGCCAATACGGAAGTCACTACGGATATAATTTTTCTGCAAAAAAATGAGAATAAAAATTCCGCTGAAATTCCCGATTGGGTGCATATCGGACAAACTGCTGACGGTCTGCCAATCAACAAATATTTTGAGCAGAATCCTGATATGGTTCTTGGAAAAATCGTTGAGGGAAATAAGTTATACAGCGGCAGAAGCGATGGTACTATGTGTATTCCGCTTGAAAATTCCGACTTGAAAGAACAGTTAAAAATCGCTGTTTCAAAGCTGTCGGCAACAATTTCAGATGAAAAAGCGAAAGACGTTTACGCTAAATCCACTGACGGAAAAGGCATCAAAATCCCCTCTAATCTGCGGAATTACAGCTTTTTTGAACACGATAATAAAATCTATTTTAAAACCAATAATGTGGCTTGCCACTGTCGTTTTGATACGAAAAACTCACAGTTTAAGAGGGCAAAGGCATTTATTCAGCTTCGTGACCTTACAAGAGAATTGATTGAAGCACAGGAACTCAACAAATCCGATGATGTTATCAAGAACTTGCAGACAAAGCTGAACACAGCTTATGATGATTTTTACAAAAAATACGGTCTTATTCACAGCCAAAGCAACAAACGGTATTTTTCGGACGATGTATCCTACAACCTTGTTGCCGGACTGGAGAAAAAATATGAGAAAAATAAACTCATTGAAAAGTCCGATATTTTCACGAAAAGGACGATTCAGCCGCCGAAAGCCGTTGACCAAGTTGAAACGGCTATGGAGGCTTTGACACTTTCTGTTGCGGAAAAAGCCAAAGTTGATTTTGACTACATGAGCTGCTTGACAGGCATGACGGAAGATGAATTAAAGCACGATTTACAGGGTGAAATCTACAAGGTGCCGCACACGGAAAATACTTATCAAACGGCAAGTGAATACTTGTCGGGCGATATTCGTGCAAAGCTGAAAATTGCAGAGGAAATTGCGGAATATGACGGTGATTTTGCAGTCAATGTGAACGCTTTGAAACAAGCAGTGCCTACTCCACTAAAAGCAGGAGATATTGACGTAAAACTCGGTGCAACTTGGATTGACCCGAAATATTATGAGCAGTTTATGTACGAAACTTTCCAAACTCCGAGGGATAACAGAGCTGACGTGAAGCACTTCGCATGGCAGCGTCCGAAGCTGATTACTGCGGAATATTCGGAACATTCAGGTAATTGGCACATTGACAACAAAAGTCAAGACCGTTCTGTTATTACTACGCAGCAGTTTGGCTCAAGAGAGATGAACGCTTATGACATCATGGAGCATTTGCTGAATCTCAAAGAGCCGAAAATCTACAAGACAATTGAAGTGCCTGACGGTATGGGCGATGTCAAGGAAAAGCGTGTAGTCGATATTGATGCGACAAGGGTTGTGCAGAAAAAAGCGGATAAAATCAAGGCTGAATTTAAAAAATGGATTTTCAAAGACCCTGCCAGACGTGAGGAAATTGTGGACAAGTACAACGAACTTTTCAACTCTATTCGCCCTCGTGAATTTGACGGCAGTGCATTAAAATTCCCGATGATGAATGCGGATATTACTCTGCATGAACATCAGAAAAATGCTATTGCACACGCTATGTTCGGCGGTAATACGCTTTTTGCTCACTGCGTTGGTGCAGGAAAAACTTTTGAAATGATAGCAACTGCAATGGAAAGCAAACGTTTAGGACTTTGCACGAAGTCGCTGTTTGCCGTACCAAATCACCTTACGGAGCAGATTGGCGATGATTTTCAGAAGCTCTATCCCGGTGCGAATATTCTTGTTGCAACGAAAAAAGATTTTCAGAAAGAAAACCGACAGCAGTTGTTTGCAAAAATCGCTACTGGTAATTTTGATGCTGTAATTATCGGTCATTCACAGCTTGGCATGATTCCGATTTCAAAGGAACGGCAGGAAATGGAACTGCAATCCCAAATTAGCGATATTATCGAGGGCATTGCGGAACTCAAAGCGCAGGAGGGCAGTAAGTTTCAGGTCAAGGCAATGGAGAGAACTAAAAAATCTCTTGAAAAACAGCTTGACAAACTTGAAAAAAATCATGATGATACCATTACTTTTGAACAGCTTGGTGTTGATAAGTTGTTCGTTGACGAGGCGCATGAATTCAAGAATTTGTTCTGTCCAACAAAGTTGACTAATGTTTCAGGTATATCAAACAGTGCTTCACAAAAAGCGCTTGATTTGTACCTAAAGTGTCGATATTTAGATGAAAAAACAGATGGTAAAGGGGTGGTTATGGCTACTGGCACGCCCTTAAGTAACTCCGTGACGGAACTTCACACTATGATGAGATACCTTGAATATGACTTTTTGAAGTCCAAAAACTTGCAGCATTTCGATAATTGGGTAACGGTTTTTGGTGAGCAGAAAACAGATTGGGAGTTAGCGCCTGCTGGCAACAAATTCAAAGAACGCACGAGAATTGCAAATTACACGGGAATGCCCGAACTGATGTCAATGTTCAAACAGATTGCGGATATTCGCACTGCCGATACATTGAAACTTGATGTACCTGAATGCGAATACAAGATAATCAACGTTGAGGCTACGGATTTCCAAAAACAACTTGTTGATGAACTCGCTGACAGAGCCGATGCTATCAATGCAGGAAATGTTGAGCCGACTATCGACAATATGCTGAAAATCACTTCGGACGGGCGTAAACTTGGTCTTGACCCACGTCTGATTGACCCGTCATTTGAGGATAATCCCAATACAAAGCTGAATCAGTGCGTTGAAAATGTTGTCCGTATTCACTTAGAAACTGAGGAGGACAAGCTTACTCAGATTATTTTCTGCGATTTAGGTGTGCCTCATAAAAATTCCAATGATTCCGAAAAGGCTGACGGTGAAACTGTTAATGACGAAAAATTCGCTGCTGAAAAAGATTCTCTTGAAGAAGAATGCGACTTTTGTGTCTATGATGATATTAAATCTAAACTTATCAGCAAAAGTATTCCCGAAAATGAAATTGCATATATTCACGATGCTAAAACCGAAAAACAGAAATCTGAACTTTTTGATAAAGTTCGTAACGGAGAAATTCGTGTTTTGCTTGGAAGTACCGCAAAAATGGGGACAGGTACGAACGTGCAGAAAAAGCTGATTGCCGTTCATGATTTGGATATTCCTTGGCGTCCGGCAGATTTGGAACAGCGTGCAGGAAGAATTATCAGACAGGGCAATGAAAACAAGAATGTGGCTATATATCGTTATGTTACGAAAGGAACGTTTGACGCTTACAGTTATCAGACTTTGGAGAATAAACAGAAGTTTATTTCACAGATTATGACTTCCAAAGAACCTGCAAGACGTTGTGAGGATGTTGACCAACAGGCGTTGACCTACTCCGAAATCAAGGCACTTTGCACAGGTGACGAACGTATCAAGGAAAAACTCATGCTCGATAACGATGTTAAGGAACTCAAAGCACTCGAAGCAGAATATCAGAACACTGTTTACGAAATGGAAGATACCATAAAGGCATTTCCCGAACGTGAAAGTCGTCTGAATACTGCTCTTGAAAATCTTCGTTCAGACAGAGAACATCTGCGTAAACTGTCGATTGATGCAGAAACTAAATTGCCCGAATTTAAGATTACAATCGGTGATGTTGAATATACTGACAAAAAAGAAGCTGCAAAGGCTTTTGAAGATGCCGTTCTTTCCATAAAGCAAGCCGATGTGCCTGTGAAAATCGGTGAATTTCAGTGATTTCCGCTGTCGGTCACTATGAATAGTCCGGCAATGGGCGGTGGTGTGCTGGCTACAATGCAGGGTGCTTATCCTCACACAACAAAACTCATCGAGAGTTTTACCCATAATCTCAAACGTCTTAAAGGCTCGCTTTACAACATTGACCGCAAAATCAACGATGTGAATACAGAACTTTCAAAGCTGAAAGTAGACTATGCTGAAGCACAAAAAATTGTTGCAGAGCCGTTCCCACAGGCACAGGAATTATCCGACAAGGAATCACGTTTGAAAACGCTTACTGCTGAACTCAATAAGGCAGCTATGGAAGCCAAAAAGAATGCCAAACCTAAAGAAAAAACCTGTTACTTTGAACGTGCAAAGCTGAAAAAAGAAGCGATGCGGATTTCTAAGAAAAATTCTGATAAGGGTAAGAATAAGTCCAAAAATCAGAATATCGAATAAATATGTAAACAGCTACCTGATTAAATCGAGTAGCTGTTTTTGTAACTTTACTTATATTTTATTATCGGTACTTGCTTGACTTTCTTTCCAATTTTCTGTTTTTCTAAACAGAAAACCATATCGGAAGTACGTTCAAAATAGCCTATATCCTTTTTCCAACTGATACCGCACTTGCAATGTTTCAAGCCGATAAACTGTTGCACCATTTTTCTGTTACACTCAGGACAACGTATTTCACTCATATCTACTACCTCATCGCTATTACTGAATTTTATCTGTCAATTACATTATACAACAAAACAAACAGATCTTCAATAACCAAAGCTCATTCATTGTCACATTCTGTATTCGTTTCAATAGACAGCCGACAACGGAACAGCAGATAATGGGTTACGCACTCACTACAACAGAAACCATTATCGTCAAAGTTCAAGTAATTCTCACCAACAGGTATTTCCTTATCGCACATCTCACAATTCATAACGATACTTCTTATACATAGACCAATGCAGCATAAACGCTGTCTCTTGCCTGTTCACGATACATATTTGCTATTCTGCATACTTCAAGCAGATTTCCCGATTCATTGGCAATCTGAAAAGACTTGTCCTCATTGCACCATATTTCAGCCTGTTCACTAAGTTTATCCTTGACAGCAACAACCAAATCCTCAAGGTATTGCTGAATAATACCCTCATCAACAGCTTTCTGCAAGAGTTCAGGAGAATGCTCATCACGGTAGTGCAGATGATAGCGTACATATTCCTCGTGAAATGCGGATAATTCACCGCTTTCAAGGTTTGTTACAGTAATTTTTTGTGTGTCAAGTTCCCATTTTTCGCTTTTGAAAATCACAATAAAACCTCACTTTCTTTTCTTGTAGAGAATAATGCCGACTACACCGATTCCGACAACAGCAAGACATCCTACAGCAATCGGTATTGCACTGTTCTCAGAACGTTCAGAAACGCTCTCTACAGCTTTTTCTGTACTGTTGGCAGTAACTTTATCGTTCTCACTGTCAAGGGCAACAGTGGGCGTTTCTGCTTTGCTTTCCACACTGCCGATTACCCTGTTACCGCTTGAACCGCTATCATCCAAAGGCTGATAATCGGGATTTTCCTCCAACGTACTGAATATCGGAAATGAATCAACGGTATCGCCGTTCTTGTCAATCATATTCCACTGACCTCCTACAAGCTGAAAACGATAGGAATTATCCTCGGTGTCGATAGTCCAATTGCCATTTCTGTCATCGTTGAAGTCCCATTCAGCAATAAGGCGGTTGTAATAGTCCTTGTACTCATATTTCAGTTCGCCTAACTCCGTCCAATCGTACTCATCAGAACCGTAGTTTTCATCAATCCACTCATCAAGAAGATGATGCTTATACGATGCTTCGGGATATTCTGTCCCATCATCGCCCTTGCCGAGCCAAATTTCCGTCCAAATCTCAGATTCTATGTAGTCTTTGTCGAGTATTTCGGCAGCATGAGCCGTGATGCCCAAGCTTGATGCGATGCAAAGGGTTGCGAGTGTGGTGATAATTTTTTTCATAGAGAAAACTCCTTTGTTTAGTTTTTCTGTCTTTCGACAATTTTATTATACTATGCTATACCGTTATTGTCGAGAATAATTTTAAGAAGTTTTTTAAGTTTGTAAGAAGCGCAGCAATTTCAACCGTTTGCCCGGTGCAATCTGACTATGAAATTATAGTTGACATAACGGTATTTTTATGATACAATATTCATAATGTCATAACAGGAGGGATAGCCGTGTTTACACACGTTTGCGAGATATGCGGTACGGAGTTTCAATCTCCGTCAAACAGGGCAAAATACTGCGTTTACTGCCGTGACAAAGCACAAGTTCTGCGTAACAAGGCATACAAGGAAAAGAAAGCGGCAGGACTGTCTGTAAAGGTCGGCAGTGAGCAGATTTGCCCGATATGTAACAAGCCTTATACCGTGGTTACGGGCTCTCAGAAGTGCTGTAAGGAGTGCCAGAAGAAACAGGAAAACAAGCGTAAAACAAGCAGTAACAAGCGATACACCAAAGAGAACTACGACAAAATCAGTTTTTACGTTCCAAAGGGTGAACTTGAAACTATCAAGGTTTATGCCACTTCGCTTGATATGAGCGTGAATAAGCTGATTTTAACGGCTTTGGAAGAGTATAAGAGAAATCATAGCTGAAATTTGATTTTTATAGGAGAATATTATGAATATACAGTACAGACAATTAACTAAACAGGATTTAAATACTTTTGTTGATATGCGTATTTCTCAACTAAAAGAGGAAGGAGCTAAAGAGGAAATAAACATAAAACCAAATCTATTGGATTATTATCATCGCCATTTGTCTGATGGGACATTCATTTCGTGGATTGCTATTGATGATGAAAAAATAATAGGAACGAGTAGCATATCATTTGTAGAAAAACCGCCATATTTCAGTTGTCCATCAGGAAAAATCGGCTTGTTATCAAGTATGTTTACTCACCTTGATTATCGGCGTAAAGGGATAGCCAAAATATTATTAGGTAAAGTTGTGAATGAAGCGAGAAATTATGGGTGCAGTGTTATTCAGATCACTGCTTCCGATATGGGTGTATTGTTATATACTGATTTTGGATTTGTAAAAAATGAAAACTTCATGTATTATAATTTATAGACTTTTTGCTACTCCAAATCATTTTTCTTACGTTTTTTCTGCATATTTCTTTGACTTCTGAGGTAGTCTTCAACGGTTTTTCGGGACTTTTCAAGTTCGGAAACTTTAGCTTTCAGCGACAAATATTCTTCGTGCTTCACGGAACGCTCATCGGCAAGAGCGTTCCTTTTTTTCTCCATACTTTCGGGAGTAGGAACATTACCGTTCGGGAACAGTTCCAAAAGCTGTTTTGCCGATTTATGATAATCAGAAATTTCCGCCTGATGTTCGGTTTCAAAACGCTTTTTCTCACGTCCCGACAGCGTTTTAAGTTTGTCCATAACAGGCTTGTACTTCTGTACTTTTCGAGCAATTTTAATCTTCACATTAAGGTCATCAATCTGCGTTTTCAGGCTGTTCAGCTTGTCTACCCAAAAGCCAATTTGCGTGTGAGCTGCAAACAGCTTTTTTTCAATGCTCTCACGGTCTTTTTCAGTGTATTCCGTAAGCTGATTCAGAGCCTTTGCGGTACGCTTCATATTCTCGATTTCTGCCCAATGCTGTAAAGCAGGAGATTCCTCCATTTTCTGCGTGAGCATATCAATATAATTCGACTTTTCAGGAGTGCGAATAATTCCCTTATATAGTTCTATCCGCTTTATGATTTGCTTTGTTTCATAGTACCAACCGAGCGTTCGGGAACGTGTAAATTTCTGCTGTCCTGCAAGTCTGAATTTGAGGTCAATAACGTGTTCGGGATTATAGACTGCTTCGATATTATGATCCTTGCATTTACGCAAAAAATCTTCAAAATCCTCGCTCTCTTTCACCACTTGGTCTATGGCAAATTTCAGCTTCGCTTTCCACGAAAGTCCCTGCCTGCTCATATCCCATTCATAATAGGTCTTGCCCTTATTATTTTCGGGATTTTCTATGACCGAAAGACAATGTTTTCTGCAAATTTCATCGGACATATTTCTGAGGTTTACCCACTTGCGATGCCGTTTGTCTCCTTGGTCTGCGTGAGTTTCAAAAGTCCGTCCGTCAACCATATTCACATTATTAAAGATACAATGCAGATGAATATGGTCTTTGTCGTTATGAACGGCAAGGTAATATTGATACTCATCACCTAAAAATTTTCGGCATAACTCGATACCGACTTGCAGAGCACTTTCGGGAGTAATTTCCCCGTGAGCAAAACTCTGAATAAAGTGGTGCGAAAGTATCTGATTCCTTCCCGTTCCCATTGCTCGAACCTGTTCAAAATCTTTGCTTGCTTCATAGGGATTCTTTCGGCAGCCAAACGTGTGAATCAGCCGTCCGTTGCCGGTCTTATCAGGGTTGGCGATATAGGCTATTGCATTAGCTTCTGTACTTCGGATTGAAATAATCTTAGTTGTTGCCAAAGTTCACTCACATCTCTCTGAATTTCAGACACATCATCGGCATAGATACTTCCCGTAGAATTTATCCTCACGGCTATCTGATTGATGTTTGCTGCAATGCCCGAAATGTTCCTTGTTATGCTCTGCATTTTCTTACTGTCAAACTTGACTACCGCACCCTCTAAAACCATTGTTCTGATGAACTGGCTCTTAGAGGAAAACTCGCTTGACTTGAACTTGTTTTCAAGTATCTTCTTTTCTTCATCATTTAAGCGTATCTGAACATAGTGTTTACGCTTATCTCTGTCCATTTTTACACCTCCGTGTATCAAAAAAATTCGGGTCTTAGGGTGTCCCTAACAAGCGTTGTATTATCGGATTACATTCGGAGAATTGTAATGCGGTAATACCTTGCTTGCTAAGATTGAATCACGTCCTTACGGACGTGGTTTCATTTGAGTCTGTCGGCTCGTGTTTTTCTGCCGATTAGGCGGAAATTGTGAGCTATGCAAAATGCTATTTTTACTCTCTGAAATATCCCTCTATAATACACCCGTAATTTTCGAGAAAAGTCAACCTCAAATTGAAAAAATAAAGTAAGAATGCTTTCTGATTATTGTCTGAAATATTGAAAAAGATTAGCATATGTGTTATAATGTAAGAAAGGCGGTGATACCATGTATAATCCACAGCTTGAAACATTTATTCAGGCAGCAGACAGCGGAAGTTTCTCAAAGGCAGCAGAAAAGCTGTTTATTTCTCAGACCGCTGTTACAAAGCAAATCAATCTTTTAGAGGATAATCTCGGAATAAAACTTTTCAATCGTACACACAGAGGACTTACTTTGACAGATGCAGGAAAATCACTCTATTCAGATGCAAAATATATGATTCAATATGCAAAGGATTCTCTAAAAAGAGCAGAAGATGCTCAAAGGAAAGAAGCGAATATCATTAGAATCGGTACATCTCCTATGACTCCAAGCACAATGCTTGTAGAGATTCAAAAGAAAATAAAACACATATGTCCTGACTTAAAATTTCGTCTTGTACCTTTTGAAAATAACCCTCAGAATGCAAGAGAAATTCTTTCAAATTTAGGGGAAATATTGATGCCGTATTTGGTATCTTTGACGATGAATTTCTGAAAAGCAGAGGATGTGCGGGAATTAAAGTTTCTGATGAACCTGTCTGCTACGGAATGTCCCTGAATCACACTCTTGCTGACAAAGAGTTCCTTGAAGTAGATGACCTATATAGTCAAACTCTCATGCTTATAAAACGTGAGTACTTTTATACAATGGATAATTTAAGAAATCATTTGGAACAAAATCATCCGAATATAATGATAAACGACTTTAATTTCTATGATACGGAGGCATTCAATAAATGCGAACGTTCCGATCATATTATTACCGTAATAAAAGCATGGGACAGCGTACATCCTCTTATGAAAATCATTCCGGTCAATTGGGAATTTACTGCTCCATATGGCATTCTATATTCTCCTCAACCATCACCGCAGGTACAAAAATTTATCAATGCAGTACAGCAGGTATATAATACTTAAACTTAATTTAGTTCCAACCTAAAGGTTTGAACGTTCAAACTTATTTATTCTTCTCAAGCCGACTTTTTTCTGATATAATGAATTCAGAGAAAGGTCGGTGTTTTTTATGGCAAAAATTCTGATTGCCTATTTTTCGCATTCCGGAAAAACCAAAAATATTGCTGAGAAAATTGCTGATGTAAGCGGCGGAATACTATATGAAATCAAAACCGTAAAACCGTATCCTGTCGATTACAATACAGTAGTGCAGACGGCAAAAGAGGAACTGAACGGCAATTTTAGACCGAAACTTATTGGAACACTTACTGAGATGTGTTGTTTTGACACTCTGATAATCGGCTTTCCGAACTGGTGGAATACTTGTCCAATGGCGGTTTTATCTTTTCTTAAAAGTTATCCGCTGAAAGACAAAAAAATTTTGCCGTTCATCACTCATGGCGGCGGCGGTATCGGCAGATCCAATGAAGATATTGCAAAGGCAACTAACGGTGCTGATGTAAGACCATGTATTGATGCAAATCATACTATTGAGAGTGATATTAAAAAATGGCTTTCTGACAACGAGGTGTGTGAGTAATTATGAGAAAAATATTATCATTTTTGCTTTCGTTTTTTCTTATCATTCTTTCCTGTTCCTGCGGAAGTATAGATAAAAGCGATGTGTCTGCAAATATGGATGAAACAAAATATAAAGCCACACCAAATCAGTATGTGGGCGAAAATACAACAGTTGAAGAGGTGATAACTAATCCTGCATTCGGCGATTTTGGCAGACTACTTTTTCCCGTCGACAGAACTGTCAGCGAAGATATGACTCTCTCCGAAGTCAGCACAAGCAGCGTATACGTTTGGTATAACTATATTCAGGTTGACAAGACTGTTGAGATTATAAACTCTCTTATTGATGATGCAAACAGCGGAAATCAGATTTTTTACAACATTTACAGTGAAGAAGAAATGCAGACAGATTCTTCTAAACGTGATACAGGACTGTTCTTTTTCAAAGGCGAAGAAAATGCACCATTTGCGATTATGAATGCAGGCGGCGGATTTATGTATGTTGGTGCTATGCATGACAGTTTTCCTCATGCGTTGGAAGCAAGCAAAATGGGTTACAATGCTTTTGCCTTGATTTATCGTCCCGATGATCCTTATGCAGATTTAGCTAAAGCGATTGAATTTATTTATGACAATGCGGACGAATTACAGATAAATTCAAATGAATATTCTCTCTGGGGCGGATCGGCAGGTGCAAGAATGGCTGCAACTCTCGGAAATTCTGATAATCTTGCACAGTTTACAGGCAGAACGGATATACCACAGGCATCGGCTGTTATTATGCAGTATACAGGGTATACTTCTGCTTCGGCAAGCGATGCACCCACATATTCTTGTGTTGGAACTTCCGACGGTATTGCAAGCTGGCAGACGATGGAAAACCGTTTGAATCAAATTTCAGATTATGGTATTCCCACAGAGTTTCACAAATATGAAAATCTGCCTCATGGTTTTGGAATTGGTACGGGAACGATTGCGGAAGGCTGGATAAATGATGCCGTAACGTTCTGGGAAAATCAGATGGGAAACATTGAACTCCCGGAGTTAAGACAGATTCGCAACTTGCAGGATTATCTTCTCGGCAGGGATGTTTCCACCCACGGTGCGGATTACGATGTCTGCAAAGACGGAGTTTGGGATGTATTTGACCTTTGCATTATGAAAAGAAATTATGTAAATAAATATCAAAATTCAGAAAAATCAGGAGATATGGAAAATGTACAATCCACAACTTGAAACGTTTATCAAAGTTGCTGACTGCGGAAGCTTCAATAAAGCGGCGGAACAGCTGTATATATCGCCGCCTGCTGTAGTAAAACAGATAAATCTGCTTGAATCATCGCTTGATGTGCAGCTTTTTTCCCGGACACATCGTGGGATAGCTTTGACAGACGCAGGAAAATCGTTATATCAAGATGCTAAATACATTATTCAGTATTGTCAGGATTCCGTCAGACGTGCGAAAAATGCAATGCAGAATGAAAAAATCATTATCCGTATCGGCACATCTCCCATGACTCCGGAAAACATGATTATGGATATGTGGTATGAAGTGCGAAAGATTTGTCCTGATATGAAATTTCAGTTGATTCCATTTGAGAACACACCGCAAAATGCCCGTGAAATTCTGTGCAATCTCGGACAGAATATCGACATTGTAGCCGGAATGTATGATTCGGATTCTTTGAAAAAGTGGAAATGCAGTGCATTTCACCTGAAAGATATGCCGATTCGATGTGCAGTTTCCGTTTATAATGAACTTGCAGATAAGTCAGTACTGAATATCAGCGACTTGTATGACAGAAACTTTATGCTGATCCGGCGCAACTGGAATAGCTGCCTTGATAGAATGCGTGATGATCTTTATGAAAATTATCCGCAGATACATATTATCGATTTTGATTTTTTCAGTATGAATGTTTTCAACCAGTGTGAAAACAGCAATGATTTAATGATGTGCATTGACAACTGGACGAATGTACATCCAATGCTGAAAGTAATTCCTGTTGACTGGAATTATACGATTCCATTCGGAATACTGCATTCGCCGAAACCGTCATCGTCCGTCAGAAAATTTCTAAATATAGTAAAGCGGATTGTTGAAAATCAAGAGTATAAACTCTAAGGTTTACAGCTATGAACAAATCGAAACTTCTCAAACGGTTTCGATTTTGTTATAATATGAGTAATGAAGTTTTTAGGAGGTCATTTCTATGAACAAGAATGTTTTAATTTTATCGGGAAGTCCCAGAAATGGAGGCAATTCCGACTTACTATGTGATGAGTTTATGCGTGGAGCATTGGAATCAGGCAATCAGGTTGAAAAAATACGTGTTGCCGAAAAGAAAATCGGTTACTGCAAAGCCTGTTACTATTGCAGACAGTCCGGCGGTGTCTGTGCCATAAAAGACGATATGGCGGAAGTTCTGCAAAAGATGATAGACGCAGACGTAATTGTACTTGCAAGTCCTGTGTACTTCTATTCTATTGACGCACAGCTCAAAGCGCTGATTGACCGTACTGTTGCAAGGTGGCTGGAAGTAAAGAAAAAGGAGTTTTATTACATAGCCACTTGTGCAGATACCGAATCAGAATCATGTGAAACGACTCTTGCTTGCTTCAGAGGGTATGCGGACTGCGTTGAAGGAGCAAAGGAAATTGGTGCGATTTACGGCACAGGCGTTTATGAAAAGGGCAAAATCAAGGGAACAAAAGCTTTTGCAGACGCTTACGAAATGGGCAAAAGCGTTTAAGGAGGCAGCATTATGAAAAAGCGAATGTTAGGCAATACATTAGAGGTTTCCGCTGTCGGATTTGGCTGTATGGGACTTTCTCACGCCTATGGAAAGCCAACAGACAAGAAAACTGGAATTGAAATTATCCGTCAGTCTGTGGAAAGCGGTTACACATTTTTTGATACCGCTGAAATATACGGAACGCAGGACAATCCCAACGACAATGAAATTATTGTGGGAGAGGCTCTGAAACCATACCGTGACGAGGTTGTAATCGCAACAAAATTTGGTATTCGATTTGACAAGGACAGCGGAAAAGTTCCGTATCTAATCGTACCGGATTCACGTCCTGAACAAATCCGAAAGGCTGTGGAGGGCTCGCTAAAAAGATTGCAGACCGACTACATTGACCTTTACTATCAGCACAGAATCGACCCGAACATTCCGCCTGAAGAAGTTGCAGGAGTAATGTCGGATTTAATCAAAGAAGGCAAAATCAGAGCGTGGGGTATTTCGGAAGTTACAGAAGATTATCTCCGCAAAGCACACGTCGTATGTCCCGTAACGGCAATCCAGAACAGATACTCTATGATGGCAAGACATTATGAAACACTGTTTCCTGTTCTTGAGGAATTGGGTATAGGATTTGTTGCATTTTCTCCCCTTGCAAATGGATTTTTAAGTGGAAAATATGGTAAAGGTCAGCACTTTGATAAAAAGTATGACTATCGCAGCAGTATGCCGCAGTTTACCGATGAGGCAGTTGACGAAAACAGAGAACTGTTAGAACTTCTGGTTTCGACAGCCGAAAGCAAGAATGCGACTCCTGCACAAATCTCAATGGCATGGATGATGTGCAAAAAGCCTTATATCGTCCCGATTCCCGGTTCAAGAAAACTTGAACGAATCAAAGAAAATGCTAAAGCTGCGGATGTAATGCTGACAGAGCAGGAAGTCAGCAGACTTGATAAGGCTTTGGATAATGTAAAGATGTCTGATGTCTTTGGCGGAACAAAATAAATGCAGAAACAGCAGTGTGAAAATAGTTTATCCTAGTGTAATCAGAAATCCCTGGTCAAAAATGATATAATAATGATTTTCTAATTTCATTTGAGAAGTTTTAATTAGTTTCTATGTATAAACCCAAAGGTTAATGCCTGATAACTAATTGGAACTTCTCAAAAAAAGCAATATGGGGTATAATAAAATCATCAAAGAAAACAGGAGGTACATTTTATGGAATATGTAACTTTAAACAACGGCATTAAAATGCCGGTACTGGGATATGGCGTGTATCAGGTAACAAAAGATGAATGTAAACGCTGCGTTCTGGATGCTCTTGAAACGGGATACCGTCTTATCGATACGGCTCAAAGCTATTTCAATGAGGAGGATGTCGGCGAAGCAATCGCAGAATCTGGAGTTGCGAGAAATGACATCTTCCTTACCACAAAAGTCTGGGTTGAACATTACGGTTACGAGGAAACAAAGAAATCCGTTTATACTTCTTTGAAAAAGCTGAAAACGGAATATCTTGACCTCATGCTGCTGCATCAGCCTTTTGCTGATTACTATGGTGCATACCGTGCATTGGAGGATTTGTATACAGAGGGAGTAATTCGTGCAATAGGCGTTTCAAATTTCTATCCTGACCGTCTTGTGGATATTGCAAACTTTGCACGTATTGTACCAATGATCAATCAAGTAGAAACTCACCCGCTCAATCAGCAGACAGAAGCTATGAAGTGGATGAAAAAATATGATGTGCAGATTGAGGCATGGGCACCATTCGGAGAGGGCAGAGGCGGTCTGTTTGAAAATCCTGTTCTTGCTGAAATCGGTAAACAGTATAATAAGACACCTGCACAGGTAATGCTTCGCTGGAATATTCAGCGTGGAGTAATCGTTCTGCCAAAATCCACTCATAAGGAACGTATAGAGCAGAATTTTGATGTATTTGACTTTATATTGTCCGAAAGCGATATGCAGAAAATCGCCGAATTGGACACTCAGACAAGTTCCTTCTTCTCACATTATGATCCTGCTATGGTAGAATGGTTTGCTCAAATGGTGGAAGAGCGCAAAACAAAGCATGACAGTTCAAAAGAGAAGAAAAGCTGGTAAAGCCAGATTTCCTAAAATCAGAGGTATGCATCGGAGGTATGCATATGAAAAAGAAATTTATGCTTTTTCTAATGTGTTCCGCTTTGGCTATATCACAAAAAATCATCTGCTGTTGCCTATACAGGACGACAATAATGCCAAAAGGAGCGTGAATGTCATGAAAAAGATTAAGTTTATTCCTTTTGCAGCAGTATTCGCTGTTACTTCCATATCAGCTACCCGATTCAGCCGAAAACATTGCAGCATGGCTTGAGGAATTAGGTTATTGAATATGATAAAGAGAATATGTAAAATTACCGCCGATATCTTTATGGCTGCACTTCTGCCAGTTCTGATGTCCTATATGCTTGCAGGTGTAAAATTACATGAATGGTTTGGAACTGCCATGTTTCTGCTGTTTATTTTGCATCATGTTCTGAATTATAAATGGCTGAAAAATATATTTCATGGAAAATATACAGCGGTACGTCTTGCAGGAACTATAGTAAATATTTCTGTTTTACTTGCTATGTTAGGACTTATGTACAGCGGAATCGTTTTATCACGTTATGTATTTACATTCATACCGATAGACAGTGGTTATGCCAATGCACGTAAACTGCACATGATTTGTTCCTACTGGGGATTTATATTGATGAGTCTGCACCTTGGTTTTCACTGGAATATGTTTATCTCTATGGGACAAAAGCTTCTGAAGGGCAGGAAAAGAATGTTACCGAATATTCTTCCAAAAGCGATTGGTGCAACTATGGCAGGATATGGTTTGTATGCATTTCAAAAGCGTGAAATCTGGTCATATATGTCGCTGAAAATACAGTTTGTATTTTTCAATATGGAAGAATCCCTGTCGGCATCTATAACTGATTATCTTGCAGTGATGGCACTCTTTGTGTGGATTGGACATTATACTGTTAAAATACTGAAAATCCTGAATAAAAGGAAACGGAGTGAACTAAATGAGTAAAAAACGTAAAATCATATTGATTATTGTACTCGTTGTCGTTATTATTGCTGCGGCAGCAGTCGTTTTATATCACAGTACTTATCGTTTTCCTGCTAAATTCCGTATTCTCTCGGATAATTCTCTTGGCGCAGCTGAAACCGAAGAACTCAAAGAGGATATTCTTGCCCAAAGTGAGCTAAAAATACTTGTTGCATATTTTTCATATTCAGGAACAACAAAAGAAATCGCAGAAGAAATTGCCTACAGAACCGATGCTGACCTTTTTGAAATCGTAACTAAAGAAAGTTATAATGATGTGTACAAGGAAGCCAACAGCGAAATCAGATTCAATAAACGTCCTGAACTGAGCAATGTTGTTTCCGATATGGAACAATATGATGTGATATTCATCGGCTATCCCGTATGGTGGCACGCTACTCCTGCTCCGGTCAATACATTTATTGAAAGTTATGATTTGAATGGCAAGCTGATTATTCCGTTTTGTACCAGCGGAGGAAGCGATATTGAAGAAACAATGCCTACTTTCCTTGATTCCTGTGACGGTCTTGCAGTGTATAACGGTAAAACAATAAGTGGTACAAGTGAGCTTGATGATTGGTTTGCTGAATTGAAATTGCCACATAAATTATCCGAAAATCAAATTGGAAAGGAATGATTTTTTAATATGAAAAACATACTTGCATTAGCAGTCACTGCTGTATTGGGTTTCACTTTTACAGGAGCAGGAACGATAAAAGCTGATACTAACAGTGAAAAGGAAACATATCAATATACCATAGAAGATGTGAAGAATTTACAGGATTTTTTGCTCGGCAAAGATACTCCCGATTTATCGGGGAAAAATTACGATTTATACAAAGATGGTAGATGGGACGCTTTTGATTTGTGCCTTATGAAGCGTGAAATTCTGAATACAATGAATGACACAAACGGAAAAACGCTCGTTGTCTACTATTCACTTGTTCTGCCGGACGGTACAGATGCATCTGCAAGTGCAAGCCGTGTAATCGTAGATAATGAAGCTTATGGAACAACGGAATACATGGCAAGAGTAATTCAGGAAAATACAGGTGCTGATTTGTTCCAGATTGAAACGGTACAGAAATATCCAGACGAATACAGAGCTGTTACTGAACAGGCATCCAATGAAAAAGAAAGCGGATTCCGTCCTGAACTTGCAACGCATATTGATAACATTGATGATTATGACACGATTTTTGTAGGTTACCCGAACTGGTGGGGCGATATGCCTATGGCACTTTACTCATTCTTTGATGAATACGATTTATCGGGAAAAACAATAATTCCTTTCAATTCGCACGGCGGAAGCGGATTTTCACAAACAGTAAAATCCATATCGGAACTTGAACCGAATGCCGATGTCAGCACAGAGGGCTTATCAGTCAGCAGAAATTCTGTTGCACAATCTGAAAGTCAGATTATAGAATGGCTTGAAAAGCTGGGAATGGCTAAGCAGGAGTCAAAAGAGCTGATATTGTATTTCACACATCCCGAAACTGACGGAACAGATACTGTTGCAGGCGCAAGCCGTGTTGTTGTGAATGATAAACTATACGGTAATGTGGAGTACATTGCAAATGTGATTCATGAAAATACAAATACGGACATGGTACGGATTCAGACAGCACAGGAATATCCCGGTACACATGCTGAACTTGTAAATTATGCCGCTGACGAACAGGATTCTAATGCACGTCCGAAAATCATAACGGAAATAAATCTCTCAGATTATGATACTATTTATGTCGGATATCCGATATGGTGGTTCGATCTGCCGATGGTGATGTATTCTCTGTTTGAACAGTATGATTTTTCCGATAAAACAATTATTCCGTTTTCAGTACATGGCGGAAGCGGATTTGCAGGTACAATTGATAAAATTGCTGAAATGCAGCCCGACGCCAACGTGATAACGAACGGCTTTACTGTTTCAAGAAATACAGTGGGAAATGCAGAAAACAGCGTTATTGAATGGCTGAACAATCTTGAAAAGTAATGAAAAGGGGCGGTTACAATGAAAAAATTATTATATGGAATGCTAATATGTGTGATAAGTTTTTCTATGACCGCCTGCAATTCCGATGAATCAGAAAGCAAAACAGAGATTTTTGCTATGGATACTTATGTGACAATCGAGGCTTTCGGTGAGAACTCCGAAAAGGCTGTTTCAGACGCAGAACAGGAAATAAAGCGTCTTGAAAACTTGTGGTCTGTCACAGATGAAAACAGTGAGATTTATGCAGTCAATCACAGCGGCGGGCAGCCTGTTTTCATCAGTGATGAAACGGCTGAATTGATAGAATATGCGCTTGAAATCAGCGATTTAACGGACGGAGCATTGGATATTTCACTGTATCCTGTACTTTTGGAATGGGGATTTACAACAGGCGAGTATAAAATTCCCGATGAAGAAACTTTGCAGAATTTATTAATTCGAACCGGATATGAAAAAGTAAAGCTTGACGGCAATTACATTAATTTGGAAGATGAAATGCAAATTGATTTAGGCGCAGTGGGCAAAGGTTTTACAGGCGATTTGCTTGCTGAAAAAATTAAAGAAAACAGTGTGAAATCGGCACTAATCAACTTAGGCGGAAACGTTCAGACTATCGGTACAAAGCCGGACGGTTCTGACTGGAAGGTTGGTATCACCAGTCCATACGGTGAGGGGAATTTTGCTGTACTTGAAATATCTGATAAAGCAATTGTAACATCTGGTGGATACGAACGATATTTTATCGGCGAGGACGGAAGACAATATCATCATATTCTGAATCCCGAAACGGGCAAACCAGCCGAAAGCGGTCTGATAAGCGTTTCGGTAATTGCCAGTGAGGGCAGATTGTGTGACGCACTTTCCACTTCGCTTTTTGTTATGGGACTTGAAAAAGCCGAAAATCTATGGAAATCAAAGAATGATTTTGATATGATTCTCGTAACCGAAAACGGTGAAATCTACATTACCGAGGGTATTGAAGATAATTTTTCATTGAATACGATGTACAGCAATCTGGAAGTGAGCGTGATTCACAGATGAAAAATATAAAACTTTGGATTGCAATATGTATTATTATATTTGTTAGCGGAATTATCGGCAGTATTTTTATGCTGAACAAGCCACATGGTACGGTTGTCAATATTATTCAGGACGGAAAAATTATTCGGACAATTGATCTTGATTCCGCTGAAAATCAAACTTTTACCGTTGAATTTGATGGCAAAGAAAATACAATTGAAATCTCAGAACATCAAATCAGAATGCTTGATGCAGACTGCCCCGACCATGTTTGCGTAAACACAGGCTGGCTGAAATCAAATGCGATGCCCATAGTATGCCTGCCGAATAAACTGACCATTCAGTTTGCGGATAATGACAGCGGACTTGATGCAGTAGTGTAAGGCGGTGCGGTATGAATACAAAGAAATTATGCTTGCTGTCACTGCTCACGGCAATCGCCCTGATTATTTTTATTGTGGAGCTGCGGATTCCGAATTTAGTACCGATACCCGGCGTGAAGCTTGGACTTGCCAATATTATTACAGTTTATGCTGTTTATCACCTGAAAGCAAGCGAAACAGCAATAATTTTATTTGTCAGAATTTTTCTCGGCTCTGTTTTCGGGGGCAATCTTTCGGCAATTGCTTTCAGTCTGTGCGGTGGACTTTTATGCCTTGCAGGGATGCTTCTGATGCGAAAGGTAATTGACGAGAATCATATATGGGTATGCAGTATTATCGGTGCAGTTCTGCATAATATTGGTCAGACCGCAGCGGCTGTTGCTGTTATGAGAACCACTGCGGTTATTGCCTATCTGCCGTTTCTGCTCGTATCAGGCTGTATTGCGGGATTGTTTACAGGTCTGTGCGCTCAGGTACTTGTGAAAAGAATAAAAAATTTTTGATTAGGAGAGATAATATGAAAAAAGTTTATGCCTTTGTTGCTGCTTTAACAACCGCATTTTCATTGACAGCTTGCGGAAATACCAATGAAGAAAGCATATCTTCAAGCGTTGCGAATAGCATTACAGAGATAAGTGAAACAGAAACAGTTGAATATGAATCAAATTCAGATTTAAGCAGGACTGACGTGGAAATATCCAAAGAAAATATATCTGATGCCGAAACTTCTGTATCTTATGAAGAAAGCAGCGAATCGGCAGGAAATGAGGAAAATTCAAAAGTCCTTATTGCATATTTTACTTTGCCGGAGGACGTTGATCCGGATGGGGCGGATGCTATTGCAGGTGCAAGCATTGTAGTGAATAATGGTAAAATAGTTGGAAATACAGAATACATTGCAAATATCATTCAGCAGACAATTGGCGGAGATTTATTTGAAATCACTACCGAAAAGGACTACCCGCTTGATCATGAACCGCTGGTAGATGAAGCAAAGCAAGAACAGCAGAATTCCGACAGACCTGCACTTATTTCTCACATAGGAAATCTTGATGAATATGATACCATTATTATTGGCTATCCGAATTGGTGGGGAGATATGCCGATGCCTGTATTTACTTTCCTTGAAGAATATGATTTTTCAGGTAAAACAATCATTCCTTACTGTCCCCATGGCGGCAGCAGGTTTTCCAATACCGTTGCAGAAATTGCAGAACTCCAGCCAAATGCTGTTGTAAGCGATAACGGTTTCTTGGTTGAAAGAAATGATGTCATTAATTGTGCCGATGATGTGATTGATTGGATAAACAGCATTTTTTAAGTTTTAGATTATTAGCTCTCTGTCTGCACATTATGAGAGTTCAATAAATAATGGGTTTTATTTAAAAAGGGACAAATCAAAAAACCTCCGCAGGGCAGTTTTTCAGCCTATGCGGAGGTTTTTATTCAGTGACCGCACAGTTTCAGATTGAAATATCTTTTGCAGAAAGAAATGATGTAATAAATTGCATATGCAATGTCAGAAAAAGCCTTAGATACGTTTCAAATCTTTCGGGCACGTTCTCCTCCTAACCAACTTGAATTATCGAAAAAATTCAAGTCGGAGGAAAAAGAATGTACAGAAAAAACAATATGACTAAGGTGCATAATGGCGCTGAAAATCTTAAAAATGCTCTGCTTTCAAAGGAAGAGTGGCAGGCATTTGTGGAGGCTGACTATGCTGTTTTCAAGCAGGGTGAAAGCTTTGCCGAAATACTCAGCCGTTACATAAAAGAGATGCAGGAACTTCACGATATTAAGCAGAAAGACATTTCCGATGCAACGGGAATAGAATCATCACTAATAACAAAGTACAAGCACAATAAGCAGAAGCCAACGCTTTATGCTGTTATTCTGTTAAGCCTTGCAATGAAACTGACTCCTGAGAGAAGCAAACACTTGCTGAGAGCTGCCGGATTCGCCTTGAATGACAGCAAGGAACATCGCATATACAAGCTGTTTTTGCAGGGCTGTGCGTTCAGCAAAGCGTACTCCATTGAGAACTGTAACGAAATGCTTATCAGAAACGGCTTTATGAAACTTTCAGTATAAATTTCTCTGTAAACTAAAAAATGGATAGAATCATCTGTGAAAATGCAGTAAAAATCAAAGTCTGTCATAATTAAATCCCCGATTTTACAGGGGTTTATATGGCGGACTTAGCATTTTCTGCGGATAAATTTATCCTTTTACTTTTGTGGATTAAGTCGATATAATTAAAGCATACTGATTCACAAGCCTTTCGGCTCTCTCAGGGTGAAGCGGTAACTACAATTCAATCTTGCTGAGAGAGATTGATTGTCAAACAGAATGGCATATATCTGTGCGATAATCGGTTCTCGCTGTATGCCTTTCTGTAATTCAAAAGAAAGGCTGCACGACAATGAGCAGAAAACATTTTTATATCACGTTCGGAGATGAAATTCCCGAAGAAATCGAAAAAATTTATAACAGGATTGTTCGCAAAGAAGAATACAGTCTTGAAAAAGATGCCCTCGGTAAATCTGTACTGTTCGGAAGTGAGGACGAACTTTATCGCTACAATATCTCTGAATACATCGCACAACAGAATGCGGAGAAGTCCCAAAACAAAGAACATCAAGAAATGCTTGCTTTGCTTAATAAAGCACTGGATAGACTAAAAGAAGAATATCCTATCGAGTACGAAATCATTCAGCTTTACTATTTCTCAGAAAATCAGATTACATTGCAGGAAATTGGAAAATCAAAGGGTATTACGAAACAGGCAGTCCACAAGCGAATCAAAAAAGCTTGTTTGTATTTGAAAGAATACATAACTGCATATAAAAAATAGCGCTTGAACTTGTGAAAGATGACGAATTATCTGATTTCCCTCAAAACATTTTGAAAATCGGTTGACATTCGGCTTATTTTACGTGTGTATTATAGAGGAATTATGGGCAGACAATTCCTCATGTTCTCCTTGTTTTTTCTTTTCTGATGCCGAGATTTCCTCATAAACGCAAACTTATTGCTCTCGGTATCGGACAAAGAAAAATGATGTACTGTCAATGGGTATCATCTCTGTGACGCTCATCGAGAATACATCATCGTATTCTGTCGGTATCTTGAAAATTGAATATCAGAAACGTTAATTTAAATGCTCTTTTGCTCGCCGATAAATCGGCAACCGCAAAAGATGGCAAATATTCAACGACAAAAAATTGTCGTTGAATATAAGCAAAACAGAGGTGTTAAACTATGGCGGTTAAATTTCAAAGCGTAAACGCCTGCAAATCAATGTTTACCGAATATCCTGATGTAGTGGGCATCAAAGAAGTTTGTAAGATGCTCGGAATCGGCAGGGATAAGGCATATCAACTTGTAAACACAGGTGAGCTGATGAAAATTCCTTGTTCCCGTTCGATAAAAGTACCAAAGCTTTCCGTTATTGAGTATATCCTCCGGTGCATATAAACGAACTTCATTATATTTGATAATAAATGTGGTAGAACTACTTGAAAAACTCTACTGTCTGCGCTACAATAGTATTGTTAGCAGCAGACATCTGCCACAGCTACTTTAGGAGGTAGTTACAATGATAGCAGGTCTGCCCTTTAATTACAAGGTGTACGCAAAGAAAAACAAACTTTATGTAGTCGTTGACTACAAGGATGCTGATGGAAATCGCAAGAAAAAGTGGCTTCCTACTGGTCTTGATGTTGATACAAAGAAGAAAGAAATAACCGTGGTGGCGGATAAAATTGTTTCCGAATACTACGACAAGAATTTCGGACTTTTTAATCTAACAGAAAAGAACATAGGTGAGATTGATGTTCCTTCGGTATCAAAAACAATAACAGAAATTTCATCGGAAAAGTTTGAGTTATTTGACTTTATGGACAAGTGGCTCAAATACAAGAAGCCGAGAGTTTCCAAGTTGACATATGATGAGTATCGCAGTGGCATAAAGAGGGCGAAACAGTTCTTCAAGAAGGATACGTTTTACATAGACACCATAAGACCAATTGACATTCAGGACTACTACAATTCAATCCTTAGTAGCGGAGCGAAAACAAGTACTCTGAAAAATCGTCATCTTTGTATGCACAATCTTTTTGAGTATGCTGTGAAACTGGACTTGATTCCGTTCAATCCGACTTCGAGAGTGGAAATGCCGAAACTCGAAAAGCACGATGCAACATTTTACAGCAAAGAGGAACTTGACAGCCTGTTCAGCGTTTTCGTTGATGACCGTATGGAAATTGTGGTGCATATTGCCGCATATTACGGTCTGAGAAGATGTGAGATACTTGGCTTGCAGTGGGATTCGATAGACTTTGAAAACAAGACTATCACCATTCGCAGAAAAGTTATTACGGTTATGGGTGACGGCGGAGAGTACGAAACGATATGCGAAAACAAGCTGAAAACCAATGCCACAAGAAGAACTCTGCCTTTAGTTCCGCACATCGAAAGACTTCTGAGTGCAAAGAAAAAGCAGCAGGAATATTACAGAAAAATGCTCCGTGGAGGGTACAACAATGACTATCTGAACTTTGTATGTACCGACGATTTCGGTAATCTTATAAAGCCTGAATATGTCACTTCACATTTCAGATATGTCGTTGACAAAAACGGATTAAGGCATTTACGCTTTCATGATTTACGTCATACCTGTGCAAGCCTGCTCATTGCGAATCATATTCCGCTTAAGGCGATACAGGACTGGCTCGGACACGCAAATTTCCAGACGACGGCAAATATTTATTCCCATCTCGATTTCAGTTCAAGAGTGGAATCGGCAGAAACAATTTCAAGTATTCTTGGCGATGCGGAAACGGGAATTAACAGCAAACGTACAGAGCCGAAACAGGAAACAAGAGGAAGAAAAAAGAAAAAATCCGACTGTTCAAGCGATAACGTTCAGCCTTAATTCAGCTGGTAGAACTTTGGTAGAACTCTGAAAAAAGAAATCAAGCCTTTCTAAAGTTGTAGAACTTTTGGTAGAACTCAAAAGTTATTCCGCATTATTTGTTCTACCAAAAGTGAAACGAAAATGTTCTCAAACATTGAATTTACTATGATTTCTGAAAGTTTTAAAACCGAATTTTTTGAAAACAGGTTGAAAAATTCGCTATTATGTGATATAATAACGATAACATAAAACAATGGGAGGAACATTTATGGACAACAACTTTAACAGCATCCTGAAACGTATCCGCAAAGAAAAAGGCATAACACAGGAACAGCTTGCAGATAAGGTAGGGGTATCTCCGCAGGCAGTGTCAAAGTAGGAGATTTCAAGCTATCCCGACCCTCAGCTTATGCCTGTGATTGCAGATTTTCTCGGCGTAACTATAGATGAGCTTTTCGGACTTGCTCCCGAAAAGGTAATGAGCGTTCACGAACGTGCGATGATAGAAATTTATGATATGTCGAAAGATAACAAAACTCAAAGAAAACGTTTGGAATATGCGTATGAACTGGTACGAGCCTCTGTTATGGGATGCTGTGGCTGTAATCTATTCGGCAACATTCCTGATAATGTAAGAGCCTCGGAATATGGCAATTACTCATTATATCTTCGTGATTCAGGTTTCATTTTCGGCAGGCTTAACGCAAATCTGCCGTTTATGCTTGTAATGCACGAACCTGAAAAAGGTTATGATGATGTACTGGCTTATGATAAGCGTGCGATGGATTTTTTTCGAATTCCTCAGCATACCTAACGCCTTGCGTGTTATGTATTTTCTTGCAGGAAGAAGTACAACTATTTTCTTTAAGATTGAAACGCTTATGCACGAGCTTTCTATTTCCCGTGATAATACCAAGGAAATTATAAAGGAAATGCTCAAATTCAATTTATACGGAAGGCAACTCTGAAAGGCGGAGAAAAGGAAGATGAAAAAATTTATCAATACCTTGTAGATTATACACTGATACCCTTCCTTACATTTACAATGACTATCTTAACCCGTCCCAACAACTTTAATTATCAGAACTAGTGGCGGGAAAATCCATTCTTTAAAAATGATACCTACAAGGAGAAAAAGACCGATGAAAAAGAAAAATAAAGAGGAGAAAAATTTACTCCACACCGAATATGGCATACTTAAAAATTCGGTTTACATACTGGGTAAAATCCGTCAATACAAGCCTTTTCTGCCTTGGCTTATGCTGCTCGGCGTTTTTACAGGCTCTCTTATGCAGTATCTCTGGACCTTTATAGGTAAGTTCGTTATTGATATTATAGAGTGTCAGGCTTCTTCTGCCGAAAAGGATTTTGCTCCATTGTTATCGTTACTTATTATAACAACAATTATTGAGCTTATTGCTATGGGGCTTAACACTCTGGCGAATAACAGAATATGGTTTAATATGATAAACGTGCGTATGAAAATGATAAGCGAGCGTATACGCAAGGTGCTTTCAATGGAATATCAGACGTTGGAAAACCCTGATATACTGAATATGGCTGAAAAAGCGGCGCAGGCTACAGGCGGCAACAATAACGGCGTTGAGGGTATGATGCATTCCGTTTACGGCATAGGTACAAATATAGTTCTTATGGCGGTAACCCTTACCACTATTGTAACTCTCGACTGGAAGCTTATAATAATTCTTACGGTTGTGTCCTTTTTGCAGTTTCTGTTTTTCAAACATATCGTTAAGCGTGACAAAAAAGAAGTATGGGATAAGCTTGCTCCTACTTGGAGAAAAATCAATTATATGGAGCGTGCAACACAGGATTTTGACTACGCTAAGGATATACGTCTTTTCGGTATGAAGAACTGGCTTTCGGATAAACAGCACGAAATACTTGACGAAAAGCAAAGTAAAATTTTACACAGTCGAAACCTATGGATGAAGAATGCCGCATTTTCCAATCTTATCGGTATTATCTCTAAAGGAGCAGTTTATGCTATACTTATTTATTCCGTTATTGATACGGATATGAGTATCGGTAATTTCACGCTCTTTCTGGGACTTTCCTCGACCTTTTCCTCGACCCTTACCGCATTTCTGAATTCTCTCGGTCAGTTTAAAGAACAGTCAATGAAAACGGACGATTTCCGCAGCTTTTTGGATTATGAAAGCGAGCTTGAAAATGATACAGTTCCGTTACCTCAATCAGGCAGATATACATTTGAATTTAAAAATGTTTCCTATCGTTACAAAGGTGCGGAGGAATACGCCCTGAAAAATCTCAATCTTACCTTTGAGGCAGGCAAAAGGCTTGCAGTTGTCGGTCTGAACGGTGCAGGAAAAACTACCTTTATTAAGCTTCTGCTTCGGCTTTATGACGTAACCGAGGGTGAAATTCTCCTTAACGGCGTTGACATACGGCGCTTCAAGCGAAATGAATATTACACGCTTTTTGCTCCTGTTTTTCAGAATGTAGAAATTTTTGCATTTCCTATGAGTGAAAATATTTCTATGAAACCGCCTTGTGACACAGATGCAAAATTAGCCGAGAAATGTGCTGTAAAGGCAGGTATGGAAGAAAAATTGAACAGCTTATCCGACGGTATTGCAACCGAGCTTTTAAAGGTTATCCACGATGACGGCGTTGACCTTTCGGGCGGCGAAAAGCAAAAACTTGCACTTGCAAGAGCGTTATACAAGAACGCACCTGTTATCGTTCTTGACGAACCTACTGCTGCACTTGACGCATTGGCAGAATACAGCCTGTACAAGAATTTTGATGAAATTATCGGAGATAAATCTGCAATTTACATTTCCCACCGCCTTTCCTCAACACGTTTTTGCGATAGTATAGCTATGTTCAAGGCGGGAGAAATGGTGGAATACGGAACCCACGAGGAATTGCTTGCCAAGGGCGGAGCATACTCGGAAATGTTCAATATTCAGGCTCAATATTACAAGGAGGGAGAGAAAGAATATGAAGAAATCGGCTGAAAAGAAAAACACATTTGATACAGCAATAAAAACAATAAAATATTTCTTTCCTATTGCATGTAAGGCACATAAAGGCTTTTTCTTCTGTGGTATTTCAGGTATAATTATAACCGCCCTTACTCCTTTTATCGCTATTATGATTTCACCGATGATTATCGACGAGCTTATGGGCGAACGTGATATTCAGAAGCTCGTTTTATATGCGGCGGCAATTGTTTTAGCCGAAGCGTTGGGTATGCTTGCCTCGTCTATTATCAGTATCGTAATTGAAAAATATGACGAGAAATATCAGAACCTTTTTAGCGAGCGTATGAGCAAGCGTGTTATGGAGCTGGATTTTCAGCATACGGAGGACAAAAAGGCTCTTGACCAGATAAATCTTGCCCGTGAGGGAATGAGCTGGTATTCGGGCGGTGTAGTAGGGATTTTTCAGCAGGTTTTCACTGCCGTAACCCAAGCTGTAATAATTATAGGCGTTATGGCGATTATACTGACAAAAGCGCCCTTGCTGTTTTTGATTACAGCAGTACTTCTTGCAATAAACGCTTTCATACGAAGCATGCAAAACAAGATAGATATTGAATTTTACAGCAGACTTGCCAAATCAAACCGCATTTTCGGATATCTCGGCTGGTCGCTGACAGATTTCAGATACGGTAAGGATATTCGCATATACGGTGCGGCAGATATGATGGCAAATAAGTGGGACGATTATAACGATAAGCAGATAAAGGAATGGAAATGGAATGCAGACAAGCATATGCCGCTTAATCTGCTGTCGGATATTTCAGGTGCGGCATGGGATTTCGGTTCTTACTTTTATCTTGGTATTTTAGCTATCCTCGGCAAAATCACAATAGGCGCTTTCACACAGCTCCTGTCAGCAAGTGCAACCTTTAACAGCAGTATGAATAACTTGATTAATTGTGTTCAGGAAATAATCAAGCGTACAAATTACGCTTACGAATACGTCAAGTTTATGGATTATCCGTCCGCTATTGAAAAAGGTGAGCGACACGCTGAAAACAAGCCTCATACCATTGAATTCAGAAATGTAGGCTTTACTTATCCAAATACTGATGTTAAGGTGCTTGAAAATGTAAATATCACTATAAAACAGGGCGAGCATTTGTCCGTAGTAGGTCTTAACGGTGCAGGAAAAACCACATTTATAAAGCTTTTGTGCAGACTTTATGACCCTACGGAGGGGGAAATACTGCTTGACGGAATAAACATAAAGGAATATGATTACGCAGAATATATGTCGTTGTTTTCTCCCGTTTTTCAGGACTTCAAGCTGTTCAGTTTTTCCGTAAAGGAAAACATTGTACTGAATGAAAGCTGCTCCGATGATGAGCTTAATAAGCTTATAGTGCAGGTGGGTTTATCAGAAAAAATTGCCTCAATGGAGAACGGCACTGCCACAAATCTATTCAAGGCTTTTGATGAAAACGGAATAGAGCCTTCGGGCGGTGAACAGCAGAAAATCGCTATTGCACGAGCGCTTTACAAGAAAGCTCCCGTAGTAATTTTAGACGAGCCTACGGCAGCGCTTGACCCTGTGGCTGAGTATGATATTTACCGTCAGTTTGACACGCTTGTTGGCGAAAAAACAGCTATTTACATTTCTCATAGACTTTCAAGCTGTAAATTTTGCGACAGGATAGCTGTTTTTTCAGAAGGCAGAATAAAAGAATACGGCACGCACGATGAACTGTCGGTGCAAAACGGCGGCATTTATGCAGAAATGTTTGCGGCACAGGCGCAGTATTATAGAGATTAATAATGAAAGAATCAGCCGCAATCGGGAAATCCGTTTGCGCTGATATATTGTTATATTCAATAAATTACAAGGCATAACCCTCACTTGTTTATATAATTCTTGTAATCATCGTATTAATTATTATATTTAAGTTGCCCATTCATTGAGAAGGCATTTCGATTTGTCCATATCATCCCTAACAATTCAGCCTTTGTAACTTCAGTAGAAACGTTTTCATCGATAAATCTTACGCAACTACATTGAGCATAGCCTAATCCACATTTTTTGCACCGTTCTTTATGAATTATATAAAATGGTGAAGATATTATTTTGTGTTGTATTAATTCATCTCCTTCTTCTTTGGTTATATTAAACTGTGTATATAAGCATACGTCATCTCCTACTGAAATTCAAAGCCACCGCCGAGGCCCATGGGCTGCACATTGAGAAGCACGACAAATACGGATGGACGGTAACGACGTTGGCACCGGAGGCGGAGGTATGGATCAGAGAAACCTTGGGCGAGGATAAAATCAACGCCAGCCGCTTACCGGTGGAAGGCACCACCAAAGGCGGGAGTAAAAAATCCAAGAACCGCAGTATCAAATATGTCTACCCCTGCTGCGGCACCATCATCCGAGCAACGCGGGAGGTCAATGTAATCTGCGGGGATTGCGGAGAGTCTTTCGAGCGGGCATAAAATAAAGAAAGCGGAAGACGCAGAGGTTCCCGCTAAATTGTTTTATATGGGATATGAGGCGCTGATTGGGGACGGACACTTTTTAGCGTTTCCTCATTTTCTTTATTCATAAATGCCGGAGGGGGTGCAAAAGTGAGCTTCCAAGCGCTTACCATGCCGCCATACCAAAGACAGGCCCGCTGGCGAGCTGTATTGCCCAGCTCACGGAAAGCAGGAAAAGCACGGAAAGCCCGATAGTATGGCCTTTTCGGGCATAGATACAATATCCGAAACATTAGATTTAGACCATTCAGACCAAAACTTAATTGTCGCACTATTGGGTTCGATTTTAGGTTTATCAATAAGAATTCTGCTTGGCAATAAACTTGCGTCTCCTACAGCAATTGCTTCACCGACATCAAGAATAGGTAATAAGTCTGCAAAGTTTCCTATACTGTCAGGAAGTAATTTTTTTATTACATTCTGATCATCTGAGTTTGTCAATCTCATAGCAATAAAATTACTGCTTTGACTCAAAACAGTATGATTTACTTCGGAAGGTCGTTGACTGATAACTACCAATCCTACACCGTATTTTCTTCCCTCTTTTGCTATCCTTTCGAAACTATGTAAGCTTGAAACTTCAACGCTCTGCTGTGCATTTGCCGGAATATACAAATGAGCCTCGTCACAGGAAATTGCAATGGGATTAAATTTATCTTTATCCATCCATTGTTGCACAGAAAAAATCAATCTTGCAATAAGAGAAACCATCAACGGTAAAATATCCGATGGGACTTCTGAAAAGTCTATACTTTTAACTCCTCCGGACTGGCTGGCAGGTGACATTAATTGTTTGCAAAGCTTATTCATATAATCATATTCTAACAATGATTTATCATCGTCAAGTGAAAAATTAAGTTTGTTTTACTTTTTTGAATTTTTGCAGCAGTTTTGTAATCTCTATTGATTGAAATTAATCATGGATATAGCATTCTACTATACCAATAATTTTTTTATTCAATAAGATGCAAACTCTTTTATAAGCGCAATAATATTAGGTAAATTACCATTTAACCTGTTGTAGATAAATACTACACCAACAAATATAAGGAATGAACACAAAAAAATGCGTGGCGATCATCCATATACCATTTGTTTTTTTTAACATATCTTTATCACGCTTTTTTTGGTACTTTTTAAACTTAATAAAACGATAAATACCAAAGCCTATAGCAATTAAACCTAAAGAAACATCCCAGTAAGAAAATATTGTTTTCATTCTTATCAACTCACCTTAACCGTATATTTTTCGAGTATGTTACTCAGATTTCTAATATTATTTTGAGCATGCTCTTGATTGTCTTTATCCAGCCATTCCGAATACCAAGGAAACGATAGCATAGAAGATAAAGACAGTAAAACAATATACATCAGGGTATATGCTGCTGTTTGATGAAAAAATTTTATTTAGTCCACTTTTATAATTCATCTATTTTGTCAGCGATTGACAGGGCACTATGATCGTTATATGTATTACTTAATTGAAACTTAATCTACAGTTTCATAATCAATAACTGATGTTTCATCTGTTGCTTCAAGTTTAAATATAACAGGGCGAAGTCCGTCATTGCAGCTGCAAATTGCCACACCTTTTGTTTTTATCCAATCTCCATAGTAGAATAATTCATTTTCCGAACCATGAGCTAATGCAAAAACATACTGATAGATAGCTTTCCATGCTTCATCACAAAGTCCTGCCGGTTTAGCATAATCCGCATAGAATACTTGTCCCTCTTTAAGCATAGGACAAGCGGTTAATCCATCTGCACCGTATTCTTTTGCCAATTCTTCATTGAACATTTTTCGAATGACTGTTATCTTAACTTTTTTCATTTCAATACCTCCATTGAATATCTGAAAATTCATTATATCATAAATCGTAACATATTTCAAACACTATCTCGACAATATCAATCTCGTCAATGGCTCAATACCTCTTGCAATGAGAAATTTATTGTGTTTGGGCGTTTGGAAACCGTAATGAAATTCTCATCGAACGCATATAAAGAAATATCCCCATTATTAATTATTTTTCTTAAGCCATATGCTGGCGCCATATGGCAAACTGCTGTATACAGGAATATTTGTAGGCCAATTTTTCATAAATATATCTGAATATTTATATAATAACATATCCTGAAAGAATTGTATTGAGTAATTTGGGTTATTTTGTAAAAATGCCCTTAGAATATACAGTTCATTCCAAATAAAGCCTTTATTAATTATCCAGTCTTTAGGATATTCAAACGGATAAAAAATATCATGAAAGTGAATATATACGCCTTTATTTAATTGCGGTAATATCTCAAATAAAAGATAATTAACATCAGATCCGACCTTTGAAACATGAGAAGAATCTATAAACAGTATATCTCCTTCAGATAATTGCTTAAAGAAATCTAATGAAATATCCTGAAGTTCTTTTACATGTAATTCTATATTGTCTTCGGATTTCAATAGCATTTTTAGGCGTTCTGGATGAGGCTCTATAAAAGAAATATGTAATTTATTTTCTAAATAATACTCATTAGTATCAAGAGTGACTGCACTGCTATAACCGGAACCGATTTCGATAAGTCTTTTAGGATTTAAAATACGTAACATACAGTGTAAAGCAATTGCATCAGCCGCACCGAACCATTGGTTTTCATAATAATATCTGAGACCTTTTTTAGAATCGGATAATGTTAATTGCCAGTCCGGCAGCGTAGGATACAGCTCTATCATTTTATATAAAATTTCAAGCTGTTTTTTCTCATTAAAATCAATATCTTTAACAGTTATATTTTTATTAAATATACGATCGGATTTCTTTAATATTTTTTCATTATCAGGATATAAAGAAAAATAGTGTCCAATGGGATATAAATTACTTTGTGATTCCGGTAATAATCTAATTATTTTCATTAATTCATTTGGACATATATATTTCATACCGTTTGTTTTTAATTTTTTATATACTTTTTGAAATATTTCCGGATCTCTATCCGAAATTAATACTAATGTATTGTCAGAAATTTTCTTTAAATCTTCTAAAGAAATAAAATTTAGTTCCTGTAAATTTTGATTATTTATATAGTTATAATCGTCAAAAATATAATCAACTTTAATATTTGCATTGCATAAATTTTTATACAATAATATACCAAATTCTTCTATTCCTGCAATAACCTTGTATTTAATATTTACATCTAAGGATTTAATATATAAATCAATAATGCTGTACTTATTAAATGTCTTCATATTTTCCTCCTTATGCTTTCAATCTGATATTCTATATACCTGACTATGACAAACAATAATTATTTTTAATTTATCATAATGAATAAAATAATTCAAGCTATAAAGGAATAATTATTGAAGATTCTGTATAATTATACAAACTATTGTATTAATATTTAGAGAATATAACCAAAAATATACATTCCTTTTTTACTGATTCAATCTATTATTTCTAAAAAAGTTTTTGAAATTGACTCATATTATTTTATGTTGGCAATGAATTCCATTATTTAATAATATAGTTTAATTCATAATTGATTACTATCTTATAAACGGTGATTTCTTGACTTTTTAAATACTGTATGATATAATAACAAAAGATATGTTAATATACGTATAATTATTATATCTATTTTGCTACATTATGAATAACATTTATTAATTATGGAGGTCAATATTTTAATGAAAAGATTGGCAATGATTTTATCAATGGCTGTGGCGCTGTTAATGACGACAGCCTGCACAAGCGACGATAAAAGTGACGAGAAGGAAACTGAACAGTCAATTACAGCAGAGTCTTCGGCAGCCGAAATAGAAGTTACCGAAGAGGCGCCGGAAGAGACAACTTTTTTTGAAGAAGAAACAACTGCGGCTGTGGAAGAAACAACTGTAAAGGCAGAGGCGGATGATTTTGTACCTGTTGAAGGATTGAGCGAAAAATACGGCGATCTTGAAAACAGAAGCTTTTCCTATAAGGGTAAGATTTTCAAGCTTGGAGAAAGCACTTTGCAGGATCTGATTGACGGCGGAATTCCGTTTAAGGAAAGCGAATTGAATAATATCGGCAATAACGTAAATAAAAACTACGAAACCGGTACGTACAATGTGAAAATTAATGATAATGTATCTATGCAGTTCCAGTTTATAAATATTACAGATTCCAATATAACTGAGTCAGAGGCTCTTCTTTCATATGTAAGATGGTATGCTCTTCATGTTCCTCAGTCTGATTATGATGAAAGCAGGAATGCGGAATTCTCTGAAAATATCAGCAGCGCTGCAAAAGACGTGTGTTTCTCTTTTCCTCTTACGCTTACTAAGGAGCAGCTCTTAGAAAACAATAATAACGCTACTGAATTTAATGATAATTTCAATAGTGTCGAATACAAGATTGACTCCGAAGTATACATGGGTGACAGCGGCTACTCTTTTGAATTTAATAAAGATACTGATCAGTTGAAAGAAATAAGTATTTCGTGGCTACCATAATCGCGGATTAATAAAATAACATTGTTCAATGTAAATGTATAATTTTAAAAGGATACTTATTAAAAACAATACCGCATGCCATGTGCGGTATTGTTTTAGCTTGCGGTTATTCTAAATATTATGTGCTATATGCTTTTAAATAATAAATATGATTGCGGAAAAAGATTTCTGCAATCATTTAATTTTTTATAGCTTTATATAGCTTTTTTATTTCTGCCGACATCATAACGGTAATTTTTATTTTCTGCATAACGCCAAGCATCTGCAGAGTTCACAAGGAGAAATTCATTTGAATCAGCAGATATAAATTTTAAATAATCCTCTTTTATACGAAGAATACTAATATATTTGTAGGGGAGGGTAATTACAGTTGAATAGCTGTTTATCATAAATAAATAAGAATTAGTTAAAATTCCTCTTAGCCGGCTTAATTCATCGCATTCCTGCTCTGACATATATTGCTTAAGATTTTTTTGCTTTACTGATTTTTCATGATCGCTGTTATTTCTTTTTTCTGAAAGCTTATAAAACTTTTCTTCAAGCTCTTTGAATCTATACATTGGTATACAAATCAGCTCCCGATTTGTCATACCGGGATAAATAACATACGGACCTGGATTCAAACCAAATTGTTTAGCTGACAGTCTGAAGCTGAAAAATTCTTTTTTATTTTTTAATCCGTCCTTAGAAGCAATAGTGTCAAAATCTATATTAAAATAGTTCATATTAATCCTCCAGTCTGATAGTATGCATCTTACTAATTATATAATAGCAGTTAATTCGATGTTTTTCAAGTAGAAATCACAAAAAATATAAAATTTTTTGATTTTTCCTTCACAGTATGTGCGGACAATATAAAATCTTTTCTTAATATAATATTATAGCATTAAATTACTGTAATGTCAAATTTTCGACAATCGGCAGATAAAATATTTTTATTTTATTGAAATTTCAGAAAAAAAGTGGTAAAATGAATATAATTAATAAATAGGATAGGGAATTAATAATGGAAATCAATAAAATTTTAGCTGAAGAATTTAAACTTAGACAGGAACAGGTGGTTAATACAGTTGCTTTGATTGACGACGGAAAGACAATTCCGTTTATCGCCAGATACCGTAAAGAGCTAACCGGTTCACTTGACGATCAGATTTTAAGAGAGCTGTCGGACAGACTGACATATCTGCGGAATCTTGAAATCAGAAAAAGTGAAGTCAGCTCTTCAATTGCCGAACAGGGAAAATTGACTGAGGAAATCAGTTCGGCTCTTGATAAAGCTGAAACCCTTGTCGAGGTAGAAGATATATACCGTCCGTTTAAGCCGAAAAGAAAAACAAGAGCAAGTATTGCGAGAGAAAAGGGACTGGAAGTTCTTGCAGATTTAATCGGTAGACAAGATGATAAATTAGATTTACATAATGAATCTCAGAAATTTATAAATGTTGAAAACGGTTTGGAAACAGAAGAAGAAGTAATTCAAGGAGCTTCTGATATAATAGCAGAAAACGTATCGGACGACGCAGAGCTGCGAAAGAGTATAAGAAAGCTTTATGAAAAGGCTGCTAAGATCGAGTCAAGGGCTTCGGATGAAAATGCCGAAACTGTATATCAGAATTATTATGAATTCTGTGAGCCGGTTTCAAAAATAGCAGATCATAGAATACTTGCCTTGGACCGCGGTGAAAAGGAAGGAGCTCTCAAGGTTTCTGTATCTATAGATGAGGAGTTTTGCTTTTCGATTGCTGAAAGGAAGTATGTAATAAACAATACTGATAGCGGAAATATCGTTAAGGCAGCGGTACAGGATAGCTGTAAGCGTCTTATAATGCCGTCGGTAGAGCGCGAAATAAGAGCTGAGCTTACAGCAAGAGCCGCTGAAGGAGCTATTAAAGTATTTTCATCAAATCTAAGACAGCTTCTTTTGCAGCCGCCGATAAAAAACAGCGTAACATTAGGACTTGATCCGGCCTACAGAACAGGGTGTAAAATTGCGGTGGTAGATAGTATTGGAAAGGTTCTTGACACGACTGTGATTTATCCTACGCCTCCTCAGAAAAAAATTGAAGAGGCTAAAACTAAGCTAAAGAAACTTATAACAAAGTACGGAGTAACCACAATTGCTATAGGTAACGGAACAGCTTCAAGAGAAAGCGAAGAATTTGTTGCCGAGCTTATAAAGGAAATACCTCAGAATGTAAGCTATATGGTAGTAAGCGAGGCGGGAGCGTCGGTTTATTCCGCTTCAAAGCTTGCGGCCGAGGAATTTCCCGAGTATGACGTTTCACTAAGAAGCGCGGTTTCAATTGCAAGACGTCTGCAGGATCCATTGGCGGAGCTTGTTAAAATTGATCCTAAAGCGATTGGAGTCGGTCAATATCAGCATGATATGCCGAAAGCAAGAATGAACGAAGCGTTGTCCGGGGTTGTTGAGGATTGCGTAAATTCTGTCGGCGTTGATCTTAATACGGCGTCGTATTCTTTGCTAGCATATATTTCCGGAATAAATTCTTCCGTTGCAAAAAATATAGTAAAATACCGTGAAGAAAACGGTGCGTTCACAGACAGAAAGCAGCTGTTAAAGGTACCTAAACTTGGGAAAAAGGCTTTTGAGCAGTGCGCGGGATTTCTTCGTGTAAGGGACGGTAAAAATCCTCTTGATAATACGGCTGTACATCCTGAAAGCTATGAAGCGGCAAAAGAGCTTATGAATGAATGCGGATTCAAGCTGTCGGATATTGGAACGCCTGAAATTCGTATGATTAATGAAAATGTAAAGGCTTTAGATAAAAAATTAATCTGCGAGAAGCTGGGGATAGGTATGCCTACGCTTGCAGATATTGTAGAGGAATTGCAAAAGCCGGGCAGAGATCCCCGCGACGAACTGCCTCCGCCGTTAATGAGAAGCGGAGATATTATGGAAATCAAGGATTTGAAGCCCGGAATGGAACTGTCGGGAACTGTTCGTAATGTTATAGACTTCGGAGTCTTTGTTGATATAGGCGTTCATGAGGACGGACTTGTACATATTTCGCAGATTTGCGATAGATTTATAAAGCATCCTCTTGAAGCGGTAAAAGTCGGCCAGGTTGTTAAGGTAAAGGTAATTGACGTTGACGTTAAGCGAAAAAGAATTTCATTAACTATGAAAATATAGGTAATAATGCCATGATAACAAATAAAAAAATAGATAATGGAAGCTCCTTTGATTTTGGAATGGTTTCTCAAGATTATGCCAGATACCGTGATATTTACCCCAAGTCGTTTTATAATAGAATTTATGAATTGGGTTTTTATCATAAATCTCAGAAGCTATTGGATATTGGAACAGGCTCCGGCGTTTTTCCCAGAAAAATGTATAAATACGGCTACTGATTTTAATAGTAAAAAATATTCCGTATAAATAAGAAATAACCTCTGCTAACAATGCAGAGGTTACTTTATTAATATTTGAATTTCATGTATTTAAAATTAGTTATGTAAACTGCCACCAGTCTAATTCAATAGTGTCGCTGAAAATAAAATAAATATCCTGATTACCGCTTATATTGTTTACAGGAACGGTTATTTCAGTAAATTTACCGTCTGAATTAGGAATTACAGCATAGCCGATAGCTTTTTCGGTTTCGTTTCCGACGCAAATTTTAACGATTGCCTCTTTTTGAGATGAAGCGCAGATAGTCAGACTTTTTGAGCCCTTTGAAAAGTCTGCGCCGAAAACGCTGATCCAGTCGCCGGATTGTATATCCGTTATAATTGTATCTCCTGTTCCTCTGACGTTTACCCCCGCTTGCCTGCTTATGGTTTCAGCCTGAACCTTTTCATAAGGATTAAGCGACTTTAATTGCGGTATTCCTTTCATGTCGCCGATTACGGAATTGAAAGAAATTCCGTTCATGGTTATTTTATTAACCTGAGGGCTTCTGTAATTTCCTGTGATACCCATTGCGGCTTCAACCGCTCTTGCATGATAAAATAAGTAAAGCTCACTGTTGAGTTCAACAATAGAATGATGGTTGTTGCCGTAGAGACCAAAAAAGTTTCCCTGATTTTTAAACAGTTCTCCTCCGTAAGTAAACGGTCCCATAGGGCTGTCGCTTATCATATACTGAATAGCTCCGCTTGACATTCCATAGGAATTTCCAGTTGTATTCCAATTTGAACAGTAAGTATAATAATACTTGTTTCCTATTTTGTTTATTCCTGAATCTTCAAATAAATATGGAACATCGATAGTCTGCGGATCGCCTGCGAGGCTTATCATATCGTTTCCCAGCTTTACTACCCGCGCCGTGCCTGGATTTTCTGTTTTTCCGTCAGGTACTCCTCCTCCGAAATAAAGATATCCGGTTCCGTCGTCATCTACAAGTACGGCCGGATCAAACAACCATGTAACGTTGGAGCAGTTAGGCGTAGAACGCGTAATTAATCCTTTGCCTAAAGGGTCTGTCCAGGGGCCTGTAGGACTGTCCGCTGTCAGTACGCTTACTCCGTTTCCTCCGTTACAGAAATATAGAAAGAATTTTTCTTTACCGTTAATTGTCTTGTGCGCGGCACACGGCGCCCAAGAATTTATCGCCCAGGAAGCCGCGCCGCTTGAGCCTGCAACCTGTATCGCTCCGTGGTCTGTCCAATTTACCATGTCGTCGGAGGAAATGCAGTTTATCTGATTTATCTGACCGTATGTATTTTCTATAACTGAACCTCCGTTGTCATACTCAATAATGTCGTTTGTTGAGTAAACATAAACCCGTCCGTTATACTCCATGACGCCGGGATCTGCACCGAAACGCTGAGTATACAGAGGATTATTTTCACCGCTTTTTTTATAGGAAGATGTCAAATTAATATTTGAAAAAAGCTGTTCCATTGCCGCGGTATCAGTAATCTTTTCTTCAACGGGGAATTCAGTAATTTTGCACAGCAGAAAATCCTCAATCAAAGATATATCGTTTTCATCGAATATGCCGTTCTGATTTACATCTGCACATATCTGCGACGATTTACTTGAAAAACCGTTAGTATATCCCCGCTTTGCAATTATAAGATCAAACGCATTGATAATCCCGTCTGAATTTATATCTCCGAGTATGATTTCCTTAGAACCTGCCCCCATAATAGACGTGCCTTCTACAGCTCCTATCGCTTCATCTATATAGAAATTATTAGCGCTGTCGGCGGTTTCAACATAAATATACATATTTGAAGCGTCTGCCGGAATTTGATAATTCTTATTGGTAAGCTGTACCCATTCGCTCTGTATCGCAATAGCTTCTGAAATAGTGGAATAGCATGTATTGCCGTTGCTGTCAGTATATTGCAGCTTCATATAAAACTTTTCCGTGGAATCTCCGTCAAAATATATTGCGTTTACGCTGAAGCTGTATATGCTGCCGGGAATAAAGGCGGCGGTATTAAGTTTTTTCTGGGCGCCGTTCCAGGCTTCTGTACGATTTTGTATAAGCAGAGCTTCGCTGCCAACGTAGGCTGTGCGGCCGCTTGTCATAATATCGGCGCTGCCTCTGCCGCTCCAATTGAATGTATTACCTTCAAATGTGTCATAAAAATACCAGCCATATTCATTTGGCTCAATTTTTTCATTATAATTGCTGCCATCACCCCATTCGGATTCCGGAATCATATTGGTTAGAGTTGTATATGCGAGCTTCGGCTGGTTATTTACATCGTAAAGAAGAGGAGCATTTTCTGATTTTATCCATGTGTTCGCGTCATTCGGTCCCCAAATGCAGACAGCGGTTACTCTGCCTGATGAAGCGGGATTTTTGTTCCAGTCCATAGCCGCCTGAAAAATGGACTTGTACTTATCTGCTTGTTCCTGCAAGGTATATTTGCCGTTTTCCGTGCTTATATCAAGCTCGGTAATCTGCACATCGCATCCAATGGAGAGATACTTCTTCATAGCTGTGATGTAGGAATCTGTTCCTGCAAAGCCTGTTGCGTTTGCCGGAACATGAGACTGCATTCCCACGCCGTCGAGGAGTCCTTTTTCATAGAGATCCTTGCACATATTGTAAATACAGTCGCGCTTGTGATCCCAATATTCATTGTAATCATTATAATAAAGATCGCAACCCTCCGGAGCATATTTTCTTGCGTAAGTAAACGCTTTTTCCACAAAGCTGTTGTCTCCGTAAACTGAAACCCAGGCAGATGTGCCGCTTGTAACATTATTGTCGCCGGCTTCTCTCGCGCCTCCGTAATTAGCGGTTCTGTTGCTGTCGTCGCTGACGGCTTCGTTTACAACGTCATATGCATAGAGATTCAGAGAAGGATACTGCGTTTCAATGGCATTGAACATATTTTTGATGTAGCTTTCCAGTCTTTGATCCATTACAGAGGATGAAACCCATGCACCGTTTGCATTATAATTTTCCTTAAAGAACCAGGAAGGCGTCTGACTGTGCCATACAAAGGCGTGACCACGCATTGCAATATTATTATTAACGCAGAAATCAATGATGGCGGCAGCGTTATTTAATGATACGCCGACGTTTGTTCCGTTGCATTGACTTTGTACGAGCGTTGCGTCCGGTTTCATTTCATTTTCACACTCAATGCTGTTATAATCCTTTAAAATATTTGCTGTAATTGCAGAATTGGCAACAGTTGATCCGTTTAAAATATTTCCTACTCTGAAATAGTCGGCAAACTCGTCCTTGAGACCTTTTTCTGCCGACGCCGCATAAACTGTATTCAAGTTTTCCTTTGAGGTAACGTATACTTCGTCAAAGGTAAAATCATTTGTTGAATCGGTTGATATTGTAAGCCTGAATTCATAGCTGTTTTCAGGAGCCATATAGTCGGCGGAAAGCTCTGACCATTTTCCGGAATCACATTCCTCAGATGAAAGTAAAACAGTTTCTTCTTTATCAGTTTCCGAATCAATATATGTAAGAGTAAATCTAAATGTTTCGCTGGTCTCGCTGATAACCTGTATACTGTAATGATAATTAACTCCGCCCTCCAGGTAAAACCCCTTTGAAGAGCTTGCGCCGTCAGTCGGGTTAGTTCTGTCCGATACCGTCATGCCTCTTGAGCCGTTATATCCGGCAAAACTGTCTGCCGAAAGCTTTACCGTATCCGTACTGCCGTGCCATCCGTCATAATTTGTTTCAAAATCGTCGCTTACAAGCGTTACCGCGGTTACGTATTCTTGATTTGCAGGAAAATATGATATAATTCCTGAACAGCACAAGGCAGCGGTTATCGCAGAAAATAGCTTTTTAATTTTCATAATTCTCCTCCTCTGTTTTGGATAATTTTCATAAAATTATAGTAAAATTGTAAATTATTTATATGATAATGTCAATACATAAACATGCTGTTTTAATTGTACTTTTGTGCTGATATAAAATGAAATTTACAAAATATATATGAAATGTGATTGACAGGGAATTACATTTTATGCTATATTTAAAATAAATGAATTGAGGGGCGCGTTATTATGAGAATGGACGAAATAGGTTATCATCACAGACACGACAGATCATTTTATATTGATCGGCCTAATGGAGCCGGCGATTGGCTTTTGCTGATCGTAAAATCTCCCGCTTATTTTCGAATAAACGGCGTAGATATCCGTACTCCTGCAAAGTCTTTTATCATATATACTCCTGAATATCCGGAGTATTATTATCCGGATTGCGACGAATACTATGACGACTGGATTCATTTCGGTCCCGACGACGATGAACTGTCTCTGATAGAGAGCCTTGACATTCCGCTGAACAAGCCGGTCGCTGTTTCTGATATAACAGATATTTCAGCAATTGTAAGAAATATGTGCTATGAACAGTATTCAGCTAATATAAACCGCAAATTTTCAGTAGATTTATATTTTAAACTGCTTCTTTACAAGCTGAATGAAAAGATAATTTATAAAACAGACAGCGTAAAAGTTAATGACAGTGTACATTTTGAAAAACTACTGTGGATTCGCGAGTCAATTTATCGCTGGCCGGGCAGGGAATGGACTTTAGATGAAATGGCAAAGGAACTCTCTCTTAGCCGTTCACGTTTTCAGCATCTGTATTCAGATACCTTTGGAAAAAGCGTTAGTCAGGATTTGATCCAAAGCCGTATTGAAAAGGCTTCGGATATGCTCAGAAAATCCGATCTTACATTAAAGGATATATCGTCTATTTGCGGATATAACAGTGTATCTTACTTTATTAGACAATTTAAAAATGAAACTGGTAAAACTCCGTCAGAATATCGTGGGTTGCCGGAAAATTGCGACTGCGAATGAAAAATATAAGATAAATATTGATGTGGGGGAGGGAAATATTGGAATGATTATTGATCGATCTAAACGTTTGAGGTTTATAAATCATACTTCACTTACTGTTAAATATATTTAACTCTTTTGAAAATTTATTTTGAAATTAAAATTTATGATTATATTGATGACCTATTGACTTATTTTAATTTTTGTGGTAAAATTATAATGTTATTTGAGAAGATTAATGCTTGAATAATTTTATTTGCTAGTATGGCTCAGATGGTAGAGCAGCGCATTCGTAATGCGCAGGTCGTCGGTTCGAGTCCGACTACTAGCTCCATGCGTTATGCGTAACGTTTGTGTGTATTTTATACATACGGCGTTACTTTTCTTTAATCGGAGGATTTAAAAATATGATCTCATTATTTAAAAAGTCTTTTGCTTGTATTCTTAGCTGTGTTATGCTGACGGCAGCAGCTTGCGGTAATAAGAAAGCGGAAGAAAAAGGGGATTATTTAACTGGGAATAAATGGGAAACAACAAGCGGTATGCTTTTGGAGCTTAGCGATGACAGTAGCTTTAAATGGTTTAAAAGTAAGTCTGAACGTGATGATAATTATTATTCCGGAGAGTATACATTAAAAAGCGGTCAGGACGCTATTGATTTCCTTGAGGAAAGTCATGGACTTCCAGAGGAAAGTCAGCGTTCAGCGCTTGTCCAGTTTGCTATTGAAGAGGACGGCTATTATGCGCTTGTCATGAATAATAAAGAGTGCATTGAAGGCGGAAGCAATACTTTGGAAGAAGAAAACGAAGTGGTTTATTACGGCTATTATTTGCCGGATTATGAAACCTTAAAGCTTTATAATTTGGAAAACCTTAATACTTATGAATTTACAAAAATGTAAAAAACCGGTCTTGTGACCGGCTTTTTTTATTTTGGAAATGTGAATTCTGTGATTTTATAGCTTCCGTCTATAAGTTTTATAGTAAAAACGGAAATTTTATCGTCCATTTCTTTTCCGGTTTCGGGGTCGCTATAATGTGAAACCGCATTATAGCTAAGCTCTGTTTCGTCACCGGAAATAAACTCTAAATCAGTATCTGAATAATATATATTAGTACCTCTTGAAGCGTCGCTGCAATATACGGAACCATTATCCTCGCTGTAACGCTCGTAAATGTATAAATCAGGTTCAGCAAAAACAGTGCAGTATAAGGAGACTATATCGTCGATACTGTTTATTGATGAATCGCTTATCTTGGCAAATCCGCTTTCGTTTGTTGTGTCATAATCAAGCTTGTAAGGGCAGCTAAGAAGAACCTGACTGTACATGTCCATTCCTTTTTGATAAACGGCGTTAGCAAATTCTACCCTGTCGTTAAAATCTGACGAATCGGTTTTTTCTGTATTATTGCTTTCGGAAGTAAATTCTGTTTGAACATTTTTATCGTTTTCAGACGTTGAAGTATTTTTTTCAGTTTGAATTAACGGCTTTTCTGATTCATTAAATAAATTCGTTTCGTCATTATTTACATTGCTTTCATATGTTTTTGAAGAATCGGTGTTTTCTCTCATTTTATCAGAGCTTTTTTTACATCCGGAAACATTAACGGCGATAATAGCTGATAATAAAACGATTAATGACTTTTTCATATGTTTACTCCTTGTTGTCGGTGATATTAAAGTCAATTTTTCCGCTGTTTACATCTGCTCCTGCACATAATACGCTTACCTTGTTTCCGACGGAGTAAACGGTGTTGCTGAATTCTTCAGTAAGACTGAAAAATCCGTCATAAATATAATTTCCCTCAGGAAGACTGTTTACATGAACCAGACCTTCTACAGTGTTTTCAAGCTCAACGTAAAAGCCGTATTCTGTTACGCTGGAAATAAGTCCTTTAAATATTTCACCTATATGCTGCTGCATATATTCCGCTTTATAGCAGTCCTCGCAATTGCGCTCGATATTCATAGCCCTAATTTCTGTTTCAGTTGAACGCTGAGACGCTTTTTGTACAAAGCCTGAATATCTTTTTATGAGCTTTTCTTTATCATATCCGTTTATTATATCGGTGAGAATGCGGTGTATAGCCAGGTCGGGGTATCGTCTGATAGGGGAGGTAAAATGTGCATAATCATCAAGAGCTAATCCGAAATGCCCCTTGGGTTCCGGTTCATATTTTGCCTTGGCCATTGATCTTAAGGTCATCATATTAATAACTGGGTAAAACGGTTTATCCTTTGAGTTTCGTAGAATTTCCGATAAATGCACCGGTTTTGCTTCAGTAAATACAGGTACCTCAACGTTCAGGCGTCTTAATCCTTCCTTTAAATCGTTTATTTTTTCGGGAGACGGAGCTTCGTGAACACGGTAGACAAAGGGAATATCATTTTCATGGGCAGTACGCGCCGCGGCTTCATTGGCTGTCAGCATGAATTCTTCTATAATCATTTCGCTTTTTCCTCTGGTTCTTGGGACGATTTCTCTGCACATTCCGTTATCAATAATAAGCTTGCTTTCAGAAGTCTCTATTTCCGGAGCGCCTCTTTTTCGACGATTTAAAATAAGAATATCTGCAAGCTCGTCCATTAAAAATATCGTATCCTTTAATTCGAAATATTTTTCTTCAATTGCTTTTTCTGCGCTGCCATCGAGAATGCTGTTTATTTCAGAATAAATTCCTTTAACTTTAGAGCAAATAACAGATTTGACGAATTTATAATTGAGAAGTATTCCATCTTTGGAAAGCTCCATTATTGCAGAAAATGTCAATCTGCTTTCATTTGGGTTAAGCGAGCATATTCCGTTGGAGAGTTCCTTTGGAAGCATAGGTATTACCTTATCAGCATAATATATGCTGGTTCCACGTTCAAGAGCTTCTTTATCAAGCTGGCTGTTACCTTTTACATAATGTGAAACGTCTGCTATGTGAACTCCAAGTCTATAGCCTGCGGGGATTTTTTCCAGTGAAACCGCGTCGTCAAGATCCTTTGATTCCGCACTATCAACAGTAAATATTAACTTATCACGCAAATCAAGCCTGTTTTTGAAATCATCCTCCCAGACTCCTGACGCTGCTATTTTTTTTGCTTCAAAAAGAACATTTTCCGGAAATTCCGGTATTACTCCGCTTTCTGAAATAACGGCTTCCGCACAGCTTGAAGCCTTAAGAGCGCTTCCGAAGCTGAAGATTATTTTGGCTTTATGCTCCGCATGACGTTTTCCACGGAAAATAATCTGTGCCAGTACCTTATCTCCAACTTTATAAACGGCGTCTCCAGGTACAATTCTAACGGGCGTTTTAGACATGGAATCTGCAAGAAAATATTTATTACCGGATTCCTCAATAATTATTCCGGAAAGATTTGACAAAGCCTGCTCCAATACGTCCACAACTTCACCCTCGGGACTTCCCGACCGCGATTGTATATAAGCTGCAAGAACCTTATCTCCAGGCATAGCGCCGCAGAGATATTTACCCGGAATAAATATTTCTTCTTGATTATCGCATCTTTTTATAAAACCGAAAGTACGGTTAAGACGTAAAACTTCTGCCTTAAAATAGCCTAATATGTCTGTTAATACAAAGCCTCTTTTTCTTTCATATATTTCACCCGATACAACAAGAGCGTTTAATGCGTCGTTGAAGTTTCTGCTGTTACCACGATTGCTTCTGCATTTGGCCGCCAGCTCTTTATATGAAATCGGCTTTTTTCCGGATTTAGTAAGAAAAGTAATAATTTTATTCCGGTAATTTTCCGTCGAATATTTATCTCCGTTATTTTTAATTTTTGTTGGTCTGCTCATAATATTTTTTCCTCACATAAAATAAGAAGTCCTGCAAACTCCGGTTATTAAACGGAATCACAGGACGAATTTAAAATTAATCGATAAATTTAGTAATAGCGTTTACTGCAATCGTCAGTATAAAAAACATAATAAGCAGAACCTTTGTAATTTTTCTGAGAATGGCTTCCTTTGTTCTGCCCTCATTCTTTTCATAAAAAGAATCGTTTGCTCCGCCTGTAATAGCCGCCGTCATATTCTGCTGCTGTTTGGAGTCCTGAAGCAGACATAATATAACTGCTAAAAGACATGTTACGATCAGTAAAACTCCGCCGATAATTTCAAAAACGTTCATATTAAGTAATTCCTCCATTATTATAACCTTAATTTATTTCAATTACATTAAGTATAGCATATAATTTTATAAAAATCAATAAATTTTCAAAAAAAAAAACAGAATATCTTATTTAACTTCAGATAAACTTTATCATGATAAGTTTGTGAATTTTTTATCTTGACTTTTTTATACAAAGTGATATAATGTGTTAGGGAAATTTTGAAAAATGTTATTTTATTCATTAAGTTAGTGAAAGAAGTATTTTTTTCGACTTTTCTTAATCACAAAAAGTGCAACCTGCAATTAATTCGGGTGAACGCTTTAAAGGGAGAGATGATCTTTATGGATTATAGTTATTTATTATCGCTTGCATTGATACTGCTTAGTACCAAGGTTTTTGGACTCGTAACAAAGCGGTTTAAGCTGCCGCAGGTTGTAGGCGCTCTGTTAGCAGGACTTATTCTTGGACCGGCATGCTTAAAAATACTTACGGCAACCGATTTTATAGATGCTGTTTCAGAGCTGGGAGTAATAGTACTGATGTTTTGCGCAGGTCTTGAGGCTGATATCAAAGAGCTTGCCAAAGCCGGAAAAACTTCCTTTGTTATTGCATTGCTGGGCGTTTTGGTACCCCTTGGAGGAGGCTTTGTAATAGCTTATTTTTTCAATACTGAAAATGATCTCAGCACAAGTCTGTTTCTGCAGAATATGTTTATAGGAGTAATAATGACGGCAACTTCCGTAAGTATTACCGTTGAAACTTTAAAAGAGCTTGGAAAGCTTTCTACTAAATCGGGCAACGCTATTTTGGGCGCCGCTATAATAGACGATATTCTGGGAATTATTGCTCTTACAATTATTACGTCGTGTGCGGACTCATCAGTAAATATTTGGACAGTTCTTTTAAAAATTGTCGCATTTTTTGTGTTTGCAATTATTATAGGAGTAGGCTTCCATTATGTGTTTAACAAATGGTCCGGAAGTTCGAAAAAGGATCTTCGAAGATTTGTTATTATAGGATTCGTCTTCTGTCTGCTGATGTCTTATTCAGCCGAGAAGTTTTTCGGAGTTGCGGATATAACCGGCGCTTTTGTTGCTGGATTGGCTATGTCAAACGGTCCCAGAGCCACATACCTTACAAACCGTTTTGAAACGCTTTCGTACATGCTGCTTTCGCCTGTATTCTTTGCAAGCATAGGCTTAAAGGTCGTACTTCCCGGCATGGATACTTCAATCATAATTTTCGCAGTTTTACTGTTAATTGTTGCGGTTTTAACAAAAATTATTGGCTGCGGACTGGGAGCTAAGGTATGCGGAATGAAAAACAAGGACGCATTAAGAGTTGGAGTAGGCATGATTTCCCGTGGAGAAGTAGCATTAATCGTTGCCAGCAAAGGAGCAGCCGTAGGACTTATGAACGATAAATATTTTGCGCCTATTGTTATCATGGTTGTGTTTACAACAATAATTACTCCGATTTTATTGAAACTTGTTTATAAAAAGAAAAACTCATCGGATATAGATTCTAAGGGAGATCTTGAAGTAGACAAGTTTACTAAGGGTACTGATTTTGAAAAAGAAGAGCAGCTCAAAGCTCAGATCGCAGAATAAAAATAAAAGTAATGCTATTCATAGTAATACTATCTTATGATTGTAATATTATAATTTATTGACAAATAATAAATATAATGGTATAATATTAATGAAAAATATTATATATAAGGTTGTGTTAAAAATGAATAGGAAAAAAATAATAATAACTACAGCAATTTTAATAAATATGTTAATGTGTTCATGCGGCAGTGAATCAAACAATATTGGAGATTCAGAATTAAAAGCTGAAACGATTGCTGATAATGAGGTTGCTGAAAGCGAAATTATTACTAAGGAAATTGCAGAAGAAAGCATTAAGTCAATTATAAGTGAAGAATCAGATAAAAGTGATTTTGTAATAAGTAAAAATATTTTGATAAGTTATAAGGGCTGCGACAGTCATGTCATTATACCGGACGGTGTAAAGAAAATAGCGGACGGAGCTTTTTGGAGTGTAGATTATATTGAAGCTGTAGAAATACCGGGATCAGTTGAGGAAATTGGAAACGGCGCTTTCTGGAGCTGTGCTGGTCTAAAATACATAAATGTAGCCGAAGGACTTAAAACAATAGGTGATACTGCATTTTGGAGCTGTCCGTCTTTAAAAGATGTCAATCTTCCAAATTCTGTTTCAAAAATTTATGATGCTTCTTTCGCAAACTGCAGTGAGGTTACAATACATGCGCCGGAAGGCTCCTATGCAGAAGAATATGCTTATAACAGACGACTGTCTTCCGATAATATATTTGCAGAGTATAATGACAGCAGTAATGAAAATGTTATTAGAGCTGCACAATATCAATATGAAGAATTTACAAAGTTTGAGATTGCAGATGATATTACTGCAATTGAAGCAAATGCTTTTCAATACTGTAAATCTCTTAAATTTATAGATATACCGTTAAGCGTTAAAAGAATAGGCGGGGATGCTTTTGAATACTGCGAATCTTTAAAATTTGTAAATATTAGTGAAGGTTGCGTTGAAATAGGGGATGGCACATTTGAATACTGTCGTTCTCTTAAAGACGTAAATATTCCGGCAAGCGTTGAGAAAATCAGGGATTCGTCGTTTGATTATTGTGATGAAGATCTGGTTATACATACCCCTAAAGGAAGCTATGCAGAAAAATACGCAAAAGCTAATAATATTAAATTTGATAATAATTTAATTGAAAATTAAATTAAAAAATACCCGTTCAGATTTATCTGAACGGGATTTTGATGAAAAAAAGTAGAGGGGAAATCTTTTAAAAGATTACTTATAAAGTATATACCATAAATTTACAAAAATCAATAGATTTCCGGATTGTTTACAAAATGTTTACATTTAACCGTTTTATTTTATAACTACCTTATGAAATACCTTTTTCCCCTTTTTTATAATAGCGTTATTTTCTTCAAAGCTGATTTGCTCTGAAGGATCCATAATCTTTACATCATTTATTGAAATTCCGCCCTGTTGAACAAGTCTTCGCCCTTCGCCGTTAGATGAAGCAAGTCCGGTTTTTACAAGCAATGTTAGTATTCCGATCTTCCCTTCGGAAAGATCATTACATTCAAGTTTGGTCGTCGGCATATCGTCGCTAATTCCTCGTCCTGAAAAGATAGCTTTAGCAGCCGTATCGGCTTTTATTGCTTCATCTTCTCCATGAACCAGTTTTGTCAGCTCAAAGGCAAGTATCTCTTTAGCCTTATTCAGAGCCGCACCCTGTAATGTTCTTTCCATTTCCTCTATTTCTTCAATTGAAATAAAAGTAAGCATTTTAAGGCATTTTATTACATCAGCGTCAGAAACATTCCGCCAGTATTGATAGAAGTCATACGGAGATGTTTTTTCGGGATCAAGCCATACGGCGCCATTTTCTGTTTTTCCCATTTTCTTTCCTTCAGAGTTAAGAAGCAGGGTTATTGTCATAGCGTAAGCGTCTTTGCCGAGCTTCTTTCTGATAAGCTCTGTACCGCCCAGCATATTTGCCCATTGATCGTCTCCTCCGAACTGCATATTGCAGCCGTAGTCCTTGTATAGCTTATAAAAATCATAGCTCTGCATTATCATGTAATTAAATTCAAGGAAAGTAAGACCTCTTTCCATTCTCTGCTTGTAACATTCAAATGTCAGCATTTTATTAACGCTGAAGTGAGCTCCTACCTCTCGTAGTACGTCTATATAATTTAAATTCATCAGCCAGTCGGCATTATTTACTACAAGAGCTTTATTGTCGGAAAAGTCAATGAATCTGCTCATTTGTTTTTTAAAGCATTCAACGTTATGATTGATGGTTTCAGTTGTCATCATTTTCCTCATATCAGTTTTTCCTGATGGATCTCCTATCATGCCCGTTCCGCCTCCAAGAAGAGCTATAGGTTTATTTCCAGCCATCTGTAGTCTTTTCATAAGGCATAAAGCCATGAAATGACCAACGTGCAGTGAATCGGCAGTAGGATCAAAACCTATATAGAACGTAGCCTTTCCGTTATTTATAAGCTCTTTGATTTCTTCCTCGTCAGTAAGCTGAGCTATTAGACCTCTTCTTTTCAGTTCTTCAAATAAAGTCATTATAAATCTCCATTCTGCTGCTTAGTGTTAATAAAATCGAGCTTGAAAACCATGTAAGCAGCAAATCATGGTTTTATAAATGCGGTTAATAACATCCTTACGCTGATTCTTCTGCTTTAATCGGATTGTTTAATTTGAGCTCCAATTCATAAGCTGTCGGTATAAATCCGAATGAGGAATATAAGTTGACGGCGTCATAATTTTCATAGCAAACTCTTAGATCTATTGAATTGCAATTGCATTTTTCTGCATATTTTTTTATCCATTCAAGCAACTGTGTTCTTATTCTGCATGATTCATATTCTTCATCAGCGGCTAACCGCTCAATTACGCACATTTTATTTCGTTCCATATCGTTTCTGCCGACAAAAATGAAAAATTTACTAAATCCTTTAATTACGTTATTATCCTCATAAACGATTATCTTATATTCCTTGGCTGTATAACCCTTTGAGGTTCTTGTATAAAATCTTTTTTTCGGGAGTTTTGGATAAACGGACCGCATTTTAGCACGCTGTCCGCATAGTCTTATTATTTTGGATACATCCGATTTTTTCGCTTTTCTTATCATTTTATTTACCTCACATTCTTATTTTATCTTGAATGTAAAGCATATATGATGAAATCTGTTCCAGATTTCACGGATAACACCCCCTTTTATAGTTTGATAATCAAAAAGTCCTCTGAAAGCAACGTTGCTTCCAGAGGACGATAATTTACCGTGGTACCACCTCAATTTACCGAAATAAATCGGCCTTTGAACGCTGTAACGGGCGTTCCCGTAACTCCCTACTTTAGTTTCGGAAATTAAGCTCAGGGGCGTATTCACTTTTAATCGGTTACCTTTTTACACCGCGCAAAGGCTCTCTGAAAACCTGATTACAAGTTACTATTCCCATCATTGCTTTTTTTGTATCATATCATAAAATTATGTAAATGTCAAGTATTCAGACACCATAATTTTTTCTGTATTCAAGCATTTTATCCAAATATTCCATACCTGGAATAACGCCGTTTTTTATCGCGTCTATAATATCCTCGATAGTAACTATGGAATATACATCAATACCGAAATCATTTTTTACCTCCTGAACGGCCGAAAGCTCGCCCTTTCCTTTTTCCATACGGTCAACAGAAATAATCAGAGCAGTTATATCTACGTCTGCCTGAGATTTTAATAACGGCAGGACGGCTCTTATAGCGGTGCCGGCAGTAATAACGTCTTCAATAATTGCAATTTTTTCTCTGTCCTGGAATTTTTTTCCTACTATTACTCCGCCTTCGCCGTGATCCTTAGCTTCCTTTCTGTCAAATGCATAATTTACATCGATGCCGTATTTATTTGACAGGGCAATACTGCACGCGGCGGCCAGCGGTATCCCTTTATATGCGGGGCCGAAAAGCGTGTCTGCCTGTACGTTGTTTTCCTTTATGCACTGTGCGTAATATTCTCCCAGTCTGGCAAGCTGAGATCCGGTATTATAATTGCCGGTATTTACGAAATAAGGAGCCTTCCTTCCGCTTTTCAAGGTGAATTCGCCAAATGTAAGCACTCCGCTTTCTACCATAAATTTTATAAAGCTTTCTTTGTAATTCATATTTTACCTCCCTATATTTTCAAGCTCATTGAGCCATATATCAGCATTTGCGTCACTGGGCATTCTGAAATCTCCCCTTGGCGACAGCGTAACGCTTCCTACCTTCGGACCGTCCGGCAGACATGAACGTTTAAACTGCTGAGAGAAAAATCTTTTATAGAATATTTTTTCCCATTTTAATATAACGGCGTCCTCATAAACGTCTTTAAAAGCATGTCTCGCTATTCTGAAAATTTTCTTAGGTGAAAATCCGAATCTTACCATGTAATATAAAAAGAAATCGTGAAGCTCATAGGGTCCGATAAGATCCTCAGTTTTCTGAGATATATTTCCGTTTTCTGGCGGAAGCAGCTCAGGGCTTACCGGAGTGTCCAAAATGTCGAGCAGTACGTTTTTTAAGCTTTTATCCGACGAGCATGCCTCATAATTAATAATATATTTAATAAGAGTCTTGGGGATAGACGCGTTTACCGCATACATTGACATATGATCTCCGTTGTAAGTCGCCCAGCCAAGTGCCAGCTCGGACAAATCTCCTGTTCCGATAACAATTCCGTTGGATTGGTTTGCAATGTCCATCAATACTTGAGTACGTTCACGCGCCTGGGAGTTTTCGTAGGTAACGTCATGATTGCTTTCATCGTGACCTATATCTTTGAAATGCTGTAATACGCTTGTTCTGATGTTTATCTCACGAAGCGTAACATTATAAGCGTCGGCCAGTCGGCATGCGTTTTGATAAGTTCTGTCGGTTGTCCCGAAACACGGCATAGTTACCGCCGTTATATTCTCAGTATCTAAATTAAGCATTTTGAAAGCTTTAACGGTTACTATGAGAGCCAGCGTTGAATCGAGGCCGCCTGAAAGTCCGAGAACAGCGTTTTTAGCTTTAATGTGCTTTAAACGGCTCATTAGACCGACAGACTGTATGTTAAGTATTTCCGTACATCTGTTGTCAAGGGACGATTTTGACGAGGGGACAAAGGGAAATCTTGAAAATTTACGAGTCAGCTTTGTTTCAACAGGCTGCATAGAAAATTTATTAATTGTATATCCGTTGTTAGTATAGCTGCAGGTATTGCTTTTCCAGCGTTCTCCGGCGGTTTTCAATACGTCTGTATCCGCTGTAATCATGCCGTTTTCAAATAAAGAGGACTCAGACAAAATCTTTCCGTTTTCTGCGATTATATTATGACCGCTGAAAACCATGTCGGTAGTTGATTCGCCGATTCCTGCGTCCGTATATGCATATATACAAAGAAGACTTCCGGATTTGGCTTTTACAATAGTACGCCGATAATCAGCTTTGCCGATTATTTCATCGCTTGCTGAAAGGTTGAAAATCATTGTAGCTCCGCTTTCTGTAAGCTTTACAGAAGGTGTTGTTCCTACCCAGAGGTCTTCGCATATCTCAACGCCGAAAGTGAATTCAGGCATTTCCTCACACTGGAATATCTGATTTATACCAAATGGTACGATTTTGCCTTTTAAATTCATATTTTCAATTTTTTCTATTCCCTGTGCAAAATGGCGCGCTTCATAAAATTCGCTGTAATTTGGTATATTAGATTTAGGAACAATACCCAGAATATCGCCCTTGTAAATAACGGCAGCACAGTTATATAGGCTGTTCATGAAAGCGCATGGAAAACCTACTATTGATATAATATCCAGTGATTTAGTGTCCTCTGCTATTTTGATTACGCTGCTTTCAGCTTCGTTTAAAAGAGATGACTGTAAAAACAAATCACCGCAGGTATAGCCTGTGATTGATAATTCCGGAAAAGAGCATATTTTTACACTGCTGTTGTAAGCGTTAGTAATTGCCTCTGTTATTTTATCGCTGTTATAACGGCAGTCCGCAACTTTAAGCTTCGGCGATATGCAGGCAATTTTAATAAAACCGTCTTTCATAAAATTTCAGGCTCATTAGAGCCTCTCCTTTCAGTGAATAACTATATATTATTATACATTAACTTAAGTTTTAGTTCAAGACTTTTTGGAAAATATTTGTTTCCGCAAATATAATATAACGGTTAAAATAATTATAATGCAGGAGGGAAAAATTATAATATCCCCCAAGTGGGTATATATAGAATTTTCGCTTATCATATAAAACGTATCCTCAATAACCGCTTCGTTGTTATAATCAGTTTCTGATTTGATTTCTCCGCAGTTGCTTATAACCGAAGATATACCGGTATTGGTAGAAGTAAGAATATATCTGTTGGTTTCAACAGCTCTTATAATTGAGTGCGTATGATGCTGGTAAAGCGGTAATCGCTCTCCAAGCCATGAATCATTAGTAAGAACAGTTATTACTTCTGCTCCGGCCTTAACGCAGTCGACCGACGCTTCTGGAAACACTGACTCAAAGCAAATAGCGCAGCCTATATTTCCGTTTTCTGTATTTATGATACTGCATTCCTCTCCTGGAGAAAAATTTGTGGAGGTAAATTGAAATTTAAATAATTTAAATGGATTATATTCTCCGAACGGTACAAGTATCCGCTTGAGGTATATAGCGGAATCCTTATTGTCAGGATAAAACGCCATACATGAATTATAATACTTGCCATCGTCGTTGTATTGCGTGCCAAATAGAATAATTACTCCGTAATCATTGCATATATCCGATAATCTTGTTTTCAATTCGGGTTTTACATAAATATCAGAATGCATTGCTGTTTCAGGAAATAAAATATAATCTGTGTCCTTATCAATACTGCCGTATATCATTGAAATATATTTATTCAGTATATCCTCGGAAGAGCTGCTGAATTTGGTTTCTTTTGGATAATTGCCTTGAATTATCATAACGTTTAAAGCTTCAGCGTTATGAAATTTATTTTTATTCAGATAATTTGCCCCGTATATTAAATTTGTTATTGTTATTGCCAATACGGCCGATGTATAAATAAACTTCCTGTTAAGCTTAATTTTAATAAAAATTAAAGCCGCTGCGGAATTGATAAATAAAATGATAAGGGAAATAAATAAGCCTCCGAAAACTGACGCTGACTGTATAAATACGGTAAACGGCGAAGCTATATTTACAATTCTTACCCATGGAAAAGCTATGGGGATAAATTGTCCTTGAAGCCATTCTCCGAAAATGTATAAAAATGGTAATGTTACGCATTTATAAAAAACGGAAAATTTATAACATTTAAAAATGTATAGCGGCAGGTTGAGGAAGAAGGATAATAAAAGAGAAAGAGCTGAAATTATAATAATTGAAATAATCAGCCTTAAAATTATTATATCCGTTATAGCAGAAGTAATATTTGCAATCCAGCATAACGATGTAAAATAAAGTGATATTGAGTAAATAAATGATTTATATAATTTATAATCAATTAAAATTGAATAAATATAAGGCGATATTGATAAAAATATGAGAAATGAAAGCTTTTCTCCGCTGTATGCAAGACCTGTAGCAATACCTGAGATCAAGGGCATTATTATATTGACTGTAATTATTTTATTAGATTTCATAGTTTAAAATATAAATTTTTCAATATTTTTGCTCCTTACAGCAATTTATATATTATATAATAAACAGATTGTGCAGAATTATGCATTTTATACTAAAACGGTAAACTCGGTTTTCCCGCTTTTAATGGCTTTTTAATAAAAACAAATTAATACTTGCTTTTTTGTGGATTTTGTTGTATTATATTATTGTATCGTAGGATGGAGGAGCAGTTGTTATATGAAACTGATTTCTGTTGTAGTTCCTTGTTATAATGAACAGGAAGTATTGCCGCTGTTTTATAATGAGATTAATAAAGTTATAGCTCAGATGCAGTCTGAATATGATGATCTGGAATTTGAACTTTTGTTTATAAATGACGGTTCTAAGGATAATACGTTAAAAATGCTGAGAGAGCTGTCTGCCAGTGATAATCGCGTCAGATATATATCGTTTTCCAGAAATTTCGGCAAAGAGGCGGGAATGTTTGCCGGAATGGAGAATTCAAAGGGCGATTACGTTGTGGTTATGGACGCCGATCTTCAGCATCCGCCTAAATTTATTCCTCAGATGTATAAATATGTAAGCGAGGAAGGATTTGACTGCGCGACGACAAGAAGAGTCAGCAGAAAAGGCGAGTCAAAAATACGTTCATGGTTTGCAATGAAATTTTACAAAATAATGAATAAGATATCGCAGACTGAAATCGTCGACGGCGCTCAGGATTTTCGCTTTATGACTCGTAAAATGGTTGACGCAGTTCTTTCAATGAAGGAATATAACCGTTTTTCAAAGGGTATTTTCAGTTGGGTAGGATTTAATGTAAAATATATTGAATATGAAAATGTGGAACGCGCTGCGGGAACAACCGCATGGTCCTTCTGGAAGTTGTTTTTATATTCCCTTGAGGGAATATTCGCATTTTCAACGGCTCCGCTTGCTCTTGCGTCGCTACTTGGTGTTTTAAGCTGTCTTATCGCTTTTATCTGGATAATTGCAATAATAATAAAAACAATTGTATTCGGAGAAAGCGTGCAAGGATTTCCGACTATAATGTGCGCCATATTTTTTGTCGGAGGGTTACAGCTTTTTTGTACAGGTATTCTTGGACAGTATTTGTCTAAGACATATTTGGAAACAAAACGCAGACCGATTTATATTATAAGTGAAACAGAGGAAAGCTTCAACGGAAGCATTAAAGAAAATGAAGAAGATTAGAAGCGTTTCAATTTCCTCAAAAAAATTTCCGTCAGGAAAATATATAAAGCTTATTATAGTGTTTTTAATGTCGGCGCTTGTTATTATGGCTCTGATTCTTATTAAGGTGTATTTTGACGTTAATAAGAAAAACATGGAGAAGGAATCGTCTAATAATATTACTATGCAGAATTATGGAAGCTATAATGGCTTTGAGGTTTTTGAGGATGAAAACGGTTTGCTTGGCGTGGTTAATAACGACAGGGTTATAATAGACGCGGCATGGGAAAATGTTTTTATATTATCTGAGAATCGGTTTATCGTCGGTAAGAGAATTGCCGATACCAAAAAAATGGGAATTATTGATTTATATGGAAATATAGTTAGTCCGTTTATTTTTTCAGAATTTAGATCTCTCGGCAATGATTTTATCGGCGGCTTTACCGGAAATGGAAATGAATTCTTTTTATTTGATAGGTACGGCAATGTCCAGTATAACAAGCTTTGGGACAGCTATGAATATGACGGCAGTATAATAACTCTCGGCAGCGGCGGCGATTTATTCAGCGGAGAAATTACTGACAAGGGCTTCCGGTTTAATAATATTGATCTGGTTAGAAAAGTTAATAATGTAGGTATTACAATAAATTTTTCAGGATCTGAAAAGATAAATAAGGTAGGGGTTGAAAATATTTTACGAACGGCAGATATTATCTGTGGATATCTTCAAGCTCTTGTTAACGGAAATATGGAGAATATATCCGACCTTACGTCTGAGCAGTATTTTCAGTCCTTATCGTCAAATAATTTTTTTGAGGGCTGCAATTTAAATAGTATTTCAGATTTCAGTTTTGAGATAAAGCAGGAAAAATCTAAAATATCGTATGATGTCAGTATTCTGGCGAATTATAATTATAAAAATAAGAATATCGAAATAAACGGTATATCTTCTGAAATAATTTTTAATATGGTTTTTGATGAAAATAATAGGCTTATTTTAAAAAGTATAAATAAAACTGAATTATAAATAACGGCAGCGGCCGCTAATTATAAAAATTTTATATTATAAGGTGGAATTATGAAAAAGGTTGCTATTATTATGGGAAGCGACAGCGATTTCCCGATTGTAAAAAACGCTGCAATGAAGTTGAAGGAATTTAATATTCCATATGAGATTCATGTAATGTCAGCACACAGAACGCCGATTCAGGCGGCAGAATTTTCTTCCGATGCTCAGAAGAATGGATTTGGAGTTATAATTGCGGCTGCCGGCAAAGCGGCTCATTTGGCGGGAGTGATTGCGGCTCATACTGTTTTGCCCGTAATTGGATTGCCTATAAAATCTTCTACATTAGACGGACTTGACGCGCTTCTTTCAACCGTTCAGATGCCAAGCGGAATTCCCGTCGCTACCGTAGCTATTGACGGCGCGGCTAATGCGGCTATTCTTGCTGCGCAGATTCTGGCATTGTCGGATCAGAATCTTTCAAAAGCTTTGAGCGATATGAAAACAAAGATGTCTGACGAGGTAGTGCAAAAGGATAAAAAGCTTACTGAGGAAATTGAAAATTTGCTTAGTTAAAGCGTCTATTTTGATTGACGTTCGCCGTTTAAAGGCGACAGCTTATAAATCAGCCGTGTATATCGGCGGAATGGAGAAAGAAATGGAAAACATAGTAAAAACTGAACAGCTTTATGAGGGTAAGGCAAAAAAGGTTTATGCAACAAATGATCCTGACTGCGTTATTGTAGATTACAAGGACGACGCAACCGCTTTCAACGGCGAAAAAAAGGGTACTATCGTCGGCAAAGGCGTTATTAATAATAAAATGACTAATTATATGTTTGGTCTTTTGGAAAAGCAGGGCATTCCTACCCACTTGGTTAAAGAAATAAGCGACCGCGAAACAATTGTAAAAAAGGTTGAAATTGTTCCTCTTGAGGTTATTGTCAGGAACGTTGCTGCGGGAAGCTTTTCCAAGAAACTGGGTATACCGGAGGGTACTGCTCTGAAACGGCCTACTCTTGAATTCAGCTATAAAAATGACGATCTGGGAGATCCGTTTATTAATAAATATTATGCGTTAGGTCTTGATTTAGCAACCGAAGAAGAAATAAACGTTATTACTGAATATGCTTTTAAAATAAATGACTTTATGATAAAGTTTTTTAAGGATGTTAATATTGATCTTATAGATTTTAAGATTGAATTCGGAAGATTCCACGGAAAAATAATTCTTGCTGATGAAATATCTCCGGATACATGCCGTTTCTGGGACAGCACAACTCATGAGAAGCTTGATAAGGACAGATTCAGACGAGACATGGGCGGTGTTGAGGAAGCTTATCAGGAATTAATGAAGAGAATTATGGGAGCATAATATATGGGCGGTTTTTTTGGCGTAGCGTCATCAAACGATTGTATACAGGATGTTTTTTTCGGAACCGATTATCACTCGCATCTGGGAACAAGACGCGGTGGTATGACATCATATTCTCCGGAATTGGGTTTTCAGAGAAATATTCATAGTATAGAGAATTCTCCTTTCAGAACAAAATTTGAAAAGGACGTTGAAAAAATGCGGGGTAACATATGTATCGGCTGTATAAGCGATACAGACCCGCAGCCTATTATGGTTCGCTCAAAGCTTGGTCTTTATGCGGTCTGTTCTATAGGAATAATTACGAATGCCGAAGAGCTATCAAAAGAACTACTTGAAAAGGGTTGCGCTAACTTTGAAACCATGAGCAGCGGAAATATTAATTCCGGCGGACTTATCGGCGCTCTTATTGCTCAGAAGGATTCTTTTGTTGAAGGTATAAAATATGCGCAGGAAAAAATAAAGGGTACTATGTCCTTGGTTATAATGACTGAGGATTCGATAATTTGCGCCAGGGATATGATGGGCAGGCTTCCGATAATTATCGGAAAAAGATCTGATGGATATTGTTTTTCTTTTGAATCGTTTGCGTTTCAGAAGCTCGGCTATAGTACATGTCATGAGCTTAAGGCCGGCGAGATCGTGAAGCTGACTAAGGATAGCCTTGAAATACTCAGCGAAGGCTCGGACGAAATGAAAATGTGTACTTTCCTATGGACATATTACGGTTATCCTAACGCCTGCTACGAGGGTGTGAATGTTGAAGTTATGAGGACCAGAAACGGTGAAATCATGGCGGAAACGGATATAAAAAACGGAAAGCTGCCTGACGTCGATTATGTTTGCGGAGTACCTGATTCGGGTGTTCCTCATGCAATCGGATATGCAAATAAAAGCGGTATCTCATTTGCAAGACCTTTTATTAAATATACTCCTACATGGCCGAGGAGCTTTATGCCGGCAAGTCAGTCAATGAGAAATAAGGTGGCAAAGATGAAGCTTATTCCGGTTCATGAGCTGATAGACGGTAAAAGGCTGCTGTTTGTTGACGATAGTATTGTCAGAGGTACGCAGCTTAGAGAAACTGTTGAGTTTCTGTATGAAAACGGAGCTAAAGAGGTTCACATGCGATCTGCGTGTCCTCCTATTATGTATGGGTGTAAATATCTTAATTTTTCACGTAGTACCTCTGAGCTTGAACTCATTGCAAGACAGATTATTGATGAGAACGAAGGAGCTGAGGGAATAAAATATATTGAAGAATACAGCGATTCTACAACCTCCAGAGGCCGTTATCTTAGAGATGAAATCTGCCGCAGGCTAAAGCTTACTTCTTTGGAATACCAGTCGTTAGAGGGAACGGTCAGAGCTGTAGGAAAGCCTGAATGCAGACTTTGCACATATTGCTGGAACGGAAGGGAATGATTCATTTGTATAAAGGGCTGCATGAGGAATGCGGAGTTTTCGGAATATATGCCAACAATACAAGTAATGTAGCTTCTTTGACATATTTTGCTCTGTATGCTCTTCAGCATAGAGGCCAGGAAAGCTGCGGTATTGTAGTTAACGATAAGGGCGTTTTGTCATATCATAAGGATCTTGGACTGGTTCCAGAGGTTTTTAATGAAGAAAATTTAAATAAGCTGGGGTTAGGCAATATTGCTATAGGTCATGTTAGATATTCTACTACTGGAAAACCAAACAGATCAAATGCGCAGCCTCTTGTTGTCCGTCATATAAAGGGACCGATGTCAATCGCTCATAACGGCAACCTTATCAACGCCAGAGAATTAAGAGAAAAATATGAGCTTAAAGGCGCGATTTTTCATAATACAAACGATACCGAAGTAATCTCGTATGCAATAACTGAGCAGCGTCTGATTCAGCCTTCAATTGAAAAGGCTGTTGAACAGGCTATGTTTAAGTTCAAGGGAGCTTATTCTCTTGTTATAATGTCTCCGACAAAGCTGATTGCAGCCAGAGATCCACAAGGCTTCAGACCTCTTTGTATGGGCAGTACTACAGACGGCAAAGTGGTTTTTGCATCGGAAACCTGTGCTCTTGATAGCGTCGGAGCTGAATTTGTTCGTAACGTTGAGCCCGGAGAAATAGTTGTTGCCGACAAGGAAGGCGTTAAATCAATAAAAACGCATTGCGGACAAAAAACCTCGATGTGCGTATTTGAGTATGTATATTTTTCGAGACCGGATTCCGTTATTCAGGGCGTAAGCGTACATAGCGCACGCCTGAAGGCGGGAGAATTTCTCTGGAAAGAGCATCCGGTTGACGCCGACGTGGTTGTCGGAGTTCCTGACAGCGGTCTGGACGCAGCTTTGGGCTTTTCAAGAGCGTCCGGAATACCTTATGGAGTAGGCTTTGTAAAAAACAGATATATAGGACGCACATTTATTCAGCCCGATCAGTCTCAGCGCTCAAATTCCGTAAGAATAAAGCTCAATGTTATAAAGGACGTTGTATGCGGAAAGAGAGTAGTTTTGATAGACGACAGCATTGTAAGGGGAACAACCAGTGCAAGAATTGTCGGTCTTATAAGAGAAGCGGGCGCTAAGGAAGTGCATATGAGAATATCGAGTCCGCCGTTTACTAATCCGTGTTATTTTGGAACTGATATTGACAGCAAAAAAAATCTAATAGCCTGTAAAATGTCCGTTGATAAAATTGCAAAGGAAATAGGAGCCGATTCACTGGGATATTTGAGCGTTGAAGGGGTTAAGAAAATAGCGGAAGGAGCCGACTGCGGCTTTTGTGTTGGATGTTTTACCGGAAATTATCCTGTAAAGGTTCCGAAGGAAATGCCTAAGGACAAGTTTGAAAGTAAAATCGGAGAATAATTGGAGGAGCGGTTTAATGAAGAGTTATTCTGAGAGTTATAAAAAGGCCGGAGTTGATGTAACAGCAGGCTATAAAGCGGTTGAATTAATGAAATCGCACGTTGCAAGAACGGCGACAAGCGGAGTTATGACGGGTATCGGCGGATTCGGAGGATTGTTTGAGCCCGATCTGACCGGAATCAATAAGCCGGTATTTGTTTCCGGTACAGACGGTGTAGGAACAAAGCTTAAAATCGCGTTTTTGATGGATAAGCACAATACGATTGGTATAGATTGCGTTGCTATGTGTGTTAATGATATTATATGCTGCGGCGCTGCTCCGCAATTTTTTCTTGACTATATTGCTGTCGGAAAGAATTATCCTGAAAAAATCGCGGATATAGTTTCAGGTATTGCTGACGGTTGCGTTGAAGCCGGCTGCGCTTTAGTCGGCGGTGAAACTGCTGAAATGCCCGGATTTTATCCTGCCGACGAATATGACGTAGCAGGCTTTTCAGTGGGCGTGGTTGATAAAGATAAGATTTTAAGACCGGAGGATCAGAAAGCCGGCGATGTATTAATAGGCATTAAATCCAGCGGGGTTCATTCCAATGGCTTTTCATTGGTAAGAAAGATTTTTACTGTAAATGAACAAACTTTAGCAAGGCATTTTTCAGATTTAGGAACTACTCTCGGAGAATGTCTGCTGACTCCTACCAAGATATATGTAAAGCCTATTCTTAAGCTTATTGAACAGGTTAAGGTCAACGCCGTATCTCATATAACCGGAGGCGGTTTTTATGAGAATATTCCGCGATCTCTTCCGAATGGTCTTTCCGCTAAGATTGAAAGAAATTCTATTGATATTCTCCCTATATTTGATCTTATTGCGAGAACAGGTCATATTCCGGAAAGAGATATGTTCAATACGTTTAATATGGGCGTCGGTATGACTGTTTCTGTTGATAAGGCGGACGCCGACAAGGCACTGGATGTGTTAAATTCATCTGGCGCTGAAGCTTATATATTAGGTGAGCTTGTGCAAAGTGATGAAGGCGTTATTATCAGCTAATTAAATCGCTGTTATTTTGCGGCAGATTGGAGAAATCTATGGAAAACTATGATAAGCCTCTAAAAAATATTATTGTTTTGGTTTCCGGTGGCGGAACCAATCTTCAGGCGCTTATCGACGCACAGAACAACGGCGGTATAAAAGGTGGAAGAATTACCTGCGTCATATCTTCAAGAGCTGACGCATATGCGTTGGTTCGTGCAATGAATAACGGTATATCAACGAGGGTTATTCCCAGAAAATCGTTTGAAAGCAGCGAAAAATACAGTGAAGCAATAATGGAAGCGTTATATGAGGAGTATGCTGATTTAGTTGTGCTGGCGGGATTTATGACAATTCTTGACGAGAAAATTATCAAGGCTTATCCGTATAAAATAATCAACGTTCATCCGGCGCTTATACCATCGTTTTGCGGAAAGGGCTATTATGGATTAAGGGTGCATGAGGCCGCATTGGATTACGGCGTTAAAATCAGCGGGGCAACCGTTCATTTTGTCAACGAGGAGGCAGATGCCGGTGCAATAATTCTGCAAAAGTCCGTCGAGGTTAAGAATAATGATACTCCTGAAATTCTGCAAAAAAGAATAATGGAACAGGCTGAATGGAAGATACTTCCCGAGGCTGTTTCATTGTTTTGCCAGGATAGGATTGAGATAATTAACGGCAAGGCTTATATAAAAGAATAATGGCCGGTGGATGTGATAATAAATGGACTATTTCAATAAGCTCCAGAAATATTTTATTTGCTTTGTTTTATATGCTGTTTTAGGCTGGAGCTATGAGGTTATTTTGGAAACTTTTATTTATCAATGGGGTTTCACTAACAGGGGAGTGTTATTCGGTATATGGAGTAGGAGCAATGTCCTTTTTGCTTTGTCTTGGGAAATTGATGAGAAAAAAAGATATTAGATGGCTTAATATTATTAAACCAATAATCATTTTTATCGGATGTGCGGCTATTGCAACTTTAATAGAGTTGACGGCGAGTTATATTTTGGAATTTGCATCAGGATCATGGCCTTGGCAGACGTATGAGGATTATAAATATAATTTTCAGGGACGTATTGCATTATCGACTTCTTTAAGATTCGGTCTGGGAGGAACAATTTTTCTTTACATAGTTCAGCCTTTTTTTGACTGGATATTGTTAAAGCCGGGTAAAAATCAATTAAATATTATCTCGGCAGTTATGTTGGCAATTTTATCGGCAGACTGTATTTATACGTTTATTATTAAAAACTGATTTTACGTTCATATTATTGACATTTCGGAAAGGATTCTTATTATGAATAAATTAGACATATCAAAAGAACTCAAAAGCAATTCTTATCCGGGCAGAGGAATTATAATAGGAAAATCATCTGACGGAAAATATGCTGTTACCGCTTATTTTATTATGGGAAGAAGCGAAAACAGCAGAAACAGAATATTTGTTGAAGATGGCTGCGGTATCAGAACTCAGGCTTACGATCCGTCCAAGCTTACTGATCCGAGTCTTATTATTTATTCTCCGGTAAGAGTTCTGGGTAATAAGACTATTGTTACAAACGGTGACCAGACTGACACTATTTATGATTTGATGAATAATCAGATGACGTTCGAGCAGTCGCTGAGAACAAGAGAGTTTGAACCGGACGCTCCTAATTATACTCCCAGAATTTCCGGTATAATAAAGGTTGATCCGCAGAAAACCTTTAATTATGCTATGTCTATTTTGAAAAGCGAAAATGGAAATCCCGATTCCTGTAATCGTTTCACTTTTTCATATAATAATCCTATAAACGGAGAGGGTCGTTTTATCCATACATATATGGGCGACGGAAATCCGCTTCCAAGCTTTGAAGGAGAGCCCAAGCTTATAGCTGTAGAGGGCAGTATTAGTGAATTCGGAAGCAATATTTGGAATAGTTTGAACAGCGAAAATAAGGTATCGTTATTTGTCAGATACATTGATCTGTCAGACGGTACATATAAGACTGAAATTTACAATAAAAATTGCTGAGAGAGGTTTGATTTATGTCATCAGAAATGTTTTTAAAGTACGGCTGCAATCCTAATCAGAAGCCGTCGAGAGTATTTATAGATAACGCTGAGCTGCCGTTCGAGGTACTTAACGGTAATCCCGGATATATTAATCTGCTGGACGCATTCAACGGCTGGCAGCTTGTAAAAGAATTAAAAGCTGCAACAGGACTTTGCGCCGCTACTTCTTTTAAGCATGTTTCTCCTGCGGGAGCTGCGGTTGGTCTTCCATTATCAGATACTTTAAAGAAAATATATTTTGTAGACGACCTCGAGGAACTTTCTCCAATTGCATGTGCTTATGCAAGAGCAAGAGGAGCTGACAGAATGTCATCTTACGGTGACTTTGTCGCACTTTCGGATACCTGCGACAAGGCGACAGCTCTTATGCTCAAAAGGGAAGTTTCAGACGGAATAATAGCTCCGGATTATACTCCTGAGGCGCTGGAGATTTTAAAATCTAAGCGTAAAGGGACATACAATGTAATAAAAATGAATCCGGATTATATACCAGAAGAAATAGAGAAAAAACAGGTGTTCGGTATAACCTTTGAACAGGGCAGAAACAATCTATTGATTAATAATTTACTTCTTGATAATGTTGTAACTGAAAATAAGATTATTCCTGAGGATAAAAAGCGCGATCTTCTTATCTCACTTATAACTTTGAAGTATACTCAGTCTAATTCGGTATGCTATGTAAAGGAAGGACAGGCTATCGGTATCGGCGCAGGTCAGCAGTCCAGAATACACTGTACCAGACTTGCAGGAAATAAAGCCGATATTTGGTGGCTTCGTCAAGCGCCACAGGTTTTAAGCCTTAAATTCGTAGATGATATACGCCGTCCCGACAGGGATAATGCGATTGATATTTATATTTCTGAAGACTATATGGACGTTCTTGCAGAAGGCGCATGGCAGAATATATTTAAGGAGAAGCCTCCTGTTTTTACAAAGGAAGAACAAAGAAAATGGCTTTCTGAAAATACCGGAGTTTGCCTTGGATCCGACGCATTCTTCCCGTTTGGCGATAATATTGAAAGGGCAAGAAAAAGCGGTGTTTCCTTTATTGCTGAGCCGGGCGGTTCCATCAGAGATGATAATGTTATTGATACCTGCAATAAATATAATATTGCAATGGCGTTTACAGGTATTAGATTATTTCATCATTGATTATGTTAATAATTCAATGAAGTTAAAATACGGTTATTAAGGGGAATTTTAATGAACATACTTGTTGTAGGCGGAGGCGGCAGAGAACATGCAATAGTTATGAAGCTTGCCGAGAGTAACAGAGTTGAAAAGCTATACTGTGCTCCGGGTAACGGAGGTATCTCTAAATTTGCTGAGTGCTTTCCTGTAAAGGCTACCGATATTGACGGTATTGTTGATCTCGCTAAGAAGCTTTCCGTAGATATGGTTGTGGTAGCGCCTGACGATCCTCTGGTAATGGGAATGGTCGACGCGCTTACAGCTGAAGGAATTAGAGCGTTCGGTCCGGATAAATCGGCCGCCGTTATCGAGGGTAGTAAGGTATTTTCCAAAAATCTTATGAAAAAATATGAAATACCTACGGCCGGATATGAAGTTTTTGATAATTCTGCCGACGCCATAAGCTATATTGAAAAGAATAATAAATATCCTATAGTTATTAAGGCAGATGGACTGGCTCTTGGAAAGGGCGTTATTATTGCTGAAGATTTTGACGAGGCGAAAGCTGCTGTTAATACTATTATGGAGGATAAGATATTTGGCAGCAGCGGCTTGAATGTCGTGATTGAAGAATATCTTATCGGTCCTGAGGTATCTGTTTTATGCTTCACCGACGGCAAAACCATAAGCCCTATGGTAACTTCTATGGATCATAAAAGAGCCAATGATAATGATGAGGGTCTGAATACGGGAGGTATGGGAACTGTTGCCCCAAATCCGTATTATACTCAGGAAATTTCAGATATATGTATGGAAAAGATATTTATTCCTACTATTGAGGCGATGAATAGTGAAAACCGTAAATTTAAAGGCTGTCTGTATTTTGGACTTATGCTGACTGAGGAAGGACCTAAGGTTATTGAATATAATTGCCGTTTTGGCGATCCTGAAACTCAGGTAGTTCTTCCGCTGCTCGATACGGATCTGCTCACTGTTTTCGAAGCTGTTATTGATGAAAAATTAGAGGATATTGATATTAAATGGAAGGACGAATGCGCTGCCTGCGTTATTTTGGCCAGCGGAGGCTATCCGGTTAAATATGCGTCTGGATATTCGATAAGCGGTCTTGATGAAAACGGACAATTAAACGGTCATTTAGTGTTTCATGCAGGTACTCGGCTAAATAATGATCAATTTATAACGTCGGGCGGGCGTGTGTTAGGAATTACCTCAACTGCAAAAACGCTGGAATTAGCGATAAATAAAGCTTATAATGGCGTTGAATCAATTAATTTTAAGGATATGCATTTCAGAAAGGATATTGGTTTGAAAGCTCTTAATTGCATTAATTGATTGCGCGCTGTAAATATATAATATTATTTATGGTATAATTTCATCATAGTGAAAAATTATAACTGTAATGATATATTTAATTGATTGGAAGTAATATATAATGCTGTTAGACAGATATTTACCAAGGATTGAATTCAATAGTTATGAAGATTTCAAGGAAAATTACAAGGTAAACATTCCTGAAAATTTTAATTTTGGATTTGATATTGTCGATGAATGGGCAAAGAAAGAGCCGGAAAAAAATGCTTTAGTTTGGTGCAACGATCATGGAGAAGAAAAGAAATTTACTTTTAACGATATCTCCAAGCTATCAAACCGGACGGCTAATTATTTTAAAAGTATCGGTATAAAAAAAGGAACGGTAGTAATGCTGATACTAAGAAGAAGATGGGAATATTGGATTTGTGCAACGGCATTGCACAAAATCGGAGCAATTTTAATTCCCGGAACATTGCAGCTTACTAAAAAGGATATAGTTTACAGGGGTAATGCAGCGAAAGTATCCGTTATAGTATGTCTGCCTGATGAATTTGTGATAAATCAGGTTAATGCTGCTCAGTCTGAGATACCGAGCCTGAAAACCAAGGTTATTGTTGAAAGAAAAATTGAAGGCTGGGAGTATTTTGAAGAAAGGATAGCTCAGTTTTCCGATGCTTTTGAACGTCCTGTCGGCAGTGAGGCAAACAAATGGAATGATATAATGCTCGTTTACTTTACCTCCGGTACTACCGGAATGCCTAAAATGGTACAGCATAATTTTGCTCATCCTCTTGGGCATATTGTTACGGCTAAATACTGGCAGCAGGTACAGGAAAATAAGCTTCATATGAGTGTTTCTGATTCCGGCTGGGCTAAGTTCGGGTGGGGAAAGATTTACGGTCAATGGATATGTGGAGCAGTTATTTTCGCATATGATATGGATAAATTTATACCGCTTAATCTTCTAAAAAAAATAACGGAATATAAAGTTACAACTTTTTGCGCTCCTCCTACTATGTTTAGATTTATGCTTCAGGAGGACGTTAAATCGTTTGATTTATCAAGTATAAAAACCTGCTGTATTGCCGGAGAGCCGCTTAATCCGCAGGTATTCAACGATTGGTACGCCCTTACAGGCTTAAAGCTTCGCGAGGGATTCGGTCAGACAGAGGGAACGGTTCTTATCGCTAATTTCAAGTGGCTCGAGCCTTCGGCCGGTTCAACCGGAAAGCCTTCTCCTCTTTATGATATACGGCTTATAAATGAAAATGGTGAGGAATGCAGACCGAACGAGGAAGGAACTATCGTTGTAAACGATGTAAAAAGCAATCCTCCGGTAGGTCTGTTTACAGGATATTACCATAATGAACAAATGACTGATGAAGCTCTGTATGGCGATTACTACGATACCGGAGATGTGGCAGTGCGTGACGAAAACGGTTATTATTGGTTTATGGGCAGAAATGACGACGTTATAAAATGCTCAGGCTACAGAATAGGACCGTTTGAAGTTGAAAGTGCGATTTTAGAGCATCCCGCTGCCGTGGAATGCGCCGTTACATCAGCTCCCGATCCTATCAGGGGACAGGTTGTGAAGGCGACTATAGTACTTGCAAGGGGATTTGAACCAAGCGAGGAACTTACTAAGGAAATACAGAATCATGTTAAAAAAGTAACTGCTCCTTATAAATATCCGAGAATTGTTGAATATGTAAGCGAGCTTCCAAAAACAATAGGCGGAAAAATAAAAAGGAAAGAAATTCGTCAGAAAGACAATAAAATGAACTGAATAATAGACTCCCGGAGGAAATAATGAATAATCGTTTAAAGTATCTTCAGCAAAAAACATTAAGATTGACAGTTTCTCCGGGCGTTTATATTATGAAAGATGAAAACGGCGGTATTATATATATTGGCAAGGCTAAGAATCTGAAAAATCGTGTTTCCAGTTATTTCAGAAGTAATCCCGATCATACTCCAAAAGTTGCCAAGATGGTTGAAAACGTTTTTGATTACGATTTTATTGTGACTGATAGTGAATATGAGGCGCTGTTGCTTGAATGCAGTCTAATAAAGCAGCATAAACCTAAGTATAATATTTTACTTAAAGACGATAAGGGTTATCATTATATAAAAATTTCAGATGAAGCCTACCCTCGTATTACTGCTGAAAAGAAATGCGATAACTGCGGAACATTTTTAGGACCTTATATGAGCTCATATATTGCTACCCAGACTGTAAGAGAGGTTAATAAAGCCTTTAAGCTGCCTACATGTAAATTAAAATTTACCGGAAATCAGAAAAAATTACGTCCATGTCTTAATTATCATATTAATCAATGTGTCGGTGTATGCACTGGTGATATCAGTCGGGAAGAATACATGAATATTGTCGGTCAGGCTTTGGATTATATAAAGAACGGAAGCGAATCGTCTGTTAAGAGCCTGCAGCTTGAGATGGAAAGAGCTGCTGAAAATCTTGATTTTGAACGCGCCGCAAAAATAAGGGACAGAATTAAAGCTATTTCAAAATCAAATCAGACGCAGAAAATTCTTGATTTAAATATGGGAAACTGTGATATTATAGCCTCAGTCAAAAGTCCTTATGGCTCGTGTATTTCAATTTTGATGTACAGAGAAAACAGACTTTATGATAAGTCTTCTTATTATTTTTCTATAAATGAATATGAGGAAAATTTAATGGAAACATTTGTATTACAATACTATATTGATAAAACAATTATGCCGAAAAATATTTATTTTGACAGTGAATTTCAAAATTATCAGCTTATAAATGAAGCGCTTAATAAAAAATTCAATAAGAATATAAAATTTATATTTCCTAAAAAGGGAAGCATGCTTAAATATGTTATGATGGCTAAAAATAATGCTGAAGAGTATTTGTCTATAAAAAATAACAGAACTGGCAAAGAAATAGAGGCTCTTGATCAGCTTGGGGAAATTTTAGGACTTAAAAAGCCGCCTATGTATATAGAGGCTTATGATATATCCAATTATTCTTCGTCTTCAATGGTTGCAGGAATGATAGTATTTGAAAATGGACGTCCTCTGAAAAAAGCATATAAGCGCTTTTCAATCAAGGATAACGTTACTCAAAATGACTACGCATGTATGCAGGAGGTTTTGAAAAGACGTTTTAACGAGTACACAAAAGGTAGCGACGAGGGTTTTTCAAAGCTTCCTGATCTTATTTTTCTTGACGGCGGTCAGGGACATGTCAATGCAGTTAAAAACGCTCTTAGGGATTATAATATAGAAGTTCCCATTTTTGGATTGGTTAAGGATAATAAACATAGAACAAGAGCAATTTCAACTGACGGCGGGGAAATAGAGGTTTCAAGGAATAAACAGGCGTTTATATTAATGACCAAAATTCAAGACGAAGTTCATAGATTTTCGATTTCATACATGAAATCAAAGCACACTAAAAGCAGTATTAATTTTGAGCTTACTAAGGTCAAGGGAATAGGCGTAAAAAAATCTCAGAAGCTGATGCTGAAATATAAAACTATTGCTAATCTGAAAAACGCCGGTCCAGAAGACTTATCGGAAACAGCAGGAGTAAATATCAATATAGCTAACGAGCTATATAATTTTATTCAGAATGAATTATAACGATTTACGGCTGAATTTAAATGTTGATATTGGAGAGTGAATATGAGAGTAATTACCGGTTTTGCAAGAGGAAAGAAATTAGTAACGCTTGACGGGAATGATATTAGACCGACTACCGACAGAGTAAAGGAAGGAATATTTTCATCAATACAATTTGATTTGGAAGGAGCTTCAGTTCTCGATTTATTTGCAGGCAGCGGTCAACTTGGTATTGAGGCATTGAGCAGAGGAGCGGATAAAGCTTATTTTGTTGATAATTCTAAAAAATCTCTTGAAACAGTAAAGAAAAACTTGGCTATTACTGGTTTAGAAAATAAATCAAAATTGTTTAACATGAATGGACATGATTTTCTGAAAATAACGGATCAGAAGTTTGATTTTATTTTCTTAGATCCGCCGTATGATATGGGAATTTTGACAGAAATTTTGCCGGATTTATGCAATAAGCTGAAGTCCGGCGGAAAAATATTTTGTGAGCATGAAAAAAATCTTGTTCTTCCTGACGAAATTAATAATTTAAGGTTGAAAAAGATTTATAAGTATGGTAAAATAAAAGTATCGTTATATTGTCTGTCCGGGGAGGATTCTTAAATTGAGGAAGATTGCTGTATGTCCCGGAAGCTTTGATCCAATAACTTTCGGACATCTTGACATAATAAAAAGGGCCTCGACGCTGTTTGATAAAGTAATCGTTTTAATATCTGTAAATTCTGCAAAGAAACCCAGCTTTTCATTGTATGAACGAATGATGATGATAGAACGAAATACCGGACAGTTTGATAATGTGGTTATAGATATATTGGACGGTCTGCTTGCGGACTATGTTAAGGATGTCGGTGCAATCGCTATTGTCAAGGGATTGAGAGCTGTCAGTGACTTTGAATATGAATTCCAAATGGCGCTGGCAAACAAAAAGCTTTATTCAGGGGCGGAAACTGTTTTTTTAACGACGTCCGCTGAAAATATGTATTTAAGCTCAAGCGTTGTAAAACAGATTGCTGAATACGGCGGTAACATAAGTTCGTTTGTTCCTGAAAATGTACTGGAGTTTATTCAAAGCAGACTTGTAAAGGAGTAAAAAATGAATAAGATTGATGATATTTTGGATGAAATGGATGATGTTATTGATAAGGCAAAACCGTTTCCGTTCGCCGGCAATAAATATATTGCAAATACTGATCGTTTAAGAGAACTTATTGATGATGCGAGGCTGCATTTGCCCTCTGAAATAAAAGAGGCAAGAAACGTTGTTTTTGATAAAAACAGGATTTTGAATGAAGCTAAGGAAAAAGCTGAGGCTATAATAAACCAGGCAGAAAAAAGGGCTGCTTCTATTGTTTCTCAGGACGCTATAGTTAAGGAAGCGACTAAAAAGGCCTATGATATTCTAACAAAAGCAAAAACTGCGGCTAACCAAATGAAAAAGGAAGCCAGCGAATATACAGATAGTCTTATGAACAAAACTGAAAGGTTTATGACAGCGGTTTTACAGGATGTCCGTAAAACTAAAAGTGAATTAAGAGATAAAAGATGATGTTTAAAACGCATAAATTAAAGTTTATGCGTTTTGATTTTTTATTATTCAATAAATAATTTCTGTGAAATGTCTTGACAAATATTCCGTAGGATGTTATAATCTTGTCAATATATGAATTTGAGGTGATAATGCAGTATGGACAGCAGTGACGACGATAATAATAACTGCTATTTTTTAATCAATGTAATAATATACGGGCATGGTCTGCACTTTTTGTGTTAGATTATGCCTTTTTGTGTCTTTATGTAAATATCGATTAAATTTTTGGAGGATATAAATGTTTTGGCAGTTATTATTACAGGTTATATTAATTTTTCTTAATGCAGTATTTGCATGCGCTGAAATTGCGGTAATATCAATAAATGACGCAAAGCTTGATAAACTGGCTTCAAGCGGCGACAAACGAGCTAAGCGTCTTAAAAATCTCACTAACCAGCCGTCAAGATTTCTTGCGACAATACAGGTTGCTATTACGCTTTCCGGATTTATCGGTTCAGCGTTTGCAGCGGATAATTTCGCGGAGCCTCTGGCAAGGGCTGCAGTTAATTTAGGAATTCCGCTGTCTGAAAGCGTATTAAAAAGTATTTCAGTAGTTTTGATTACATTGGTTCTTTCCTATTTTACTTTAATATTCGGAGAGCTTGTACCTAAAAGATTAGCGATGAAAAAATCCGAATCGCTCGCTTTAGGAATGTCCGGATTGATATCGTTTATTTCAAAGCTGTTTGCACCTATTGTATGGCTGCTCAATATTTCAACCAACGCAGTGCTTCATTTGCTTGGTATAGATCCTGAAAGCGATGACGACAATGTTACTGAGGAAGAAATATTGATGATGTCCGACGCGGGGGCTGAAAAGGGAACTATAGATGAAGAGGATAACAGAATTATAAAGAATATTTTTGCTTTCGATGATCTTACCGTGGATCAGGTTTGTACGCATCGTACAGAAGTCAAATATTTATCTATTGATGAAAGCGACGAGGAATGGTGCGAGACGATATATAAAAGCAGGCATAGTAAGTTTCCGGTTTGCGGAAGTAAAATTGACAATGTTCTGGGTATTTTAGATGTAAGAGATTATTTTTGCCTTGATGATAAAAGCAAGGAAAGCGTAATGAAAAATGCGGTGAAGGAACCGTATTTTGTACATGAATACATGAAGGCGGATGTATTATTTGATAATATGAAGAAACATGACGCAGATCATTTTGCCGTTGTTATTGACGAATACGGCGGCGTCAACGGTATTGTAACTGTTACTGATCTGGTAGAGAAGCTTGTCGGAGATTTTTCTGAAATTCTTCCGGATGAAATGTCTGAAAAAATAGAAAAGACCGGTGAAAATGAATGGTGCGCTTCAGGAATTGTTCCTCTTACTGAAGTTGCTCAAGCGCTTAAGATTGATCTTCCAACGGATAAATTTGATACTGTAGGAGGATATCTGATGTCCTTTTCAGGATCGTTTCCAAAGGATAATACGATGACATTTGTTGAGACTGATGTTTTAAAGGCGGAAATAATTCAGGTTAGGAATCATAGAATAGAAAAATGCCTTTTGAAAGTAAAAATAGATGAAAAATTAGATAACATAGATTGACAATAAATTCTTATTATGATATAATAATATCATTAAATGAGATTTGAGGTGAAAAAATGCGCAATATTTTCTGCTGATTGATTTAAGGCGCTTCAAAGTGTTAGTGATGAATGATTTCATTCATTTTATTTGCTGTGCCTATCCGCAGAAAATATGCCTTTTTGCCTGAATTATAGGGTGGATTATGCCTTTTCCTTCTTGATTTATACAGGTGCAGGATTTTCTGCGGCTTGTATTAATTAAGGAGGTATTTTTATGTCATTGATAAATGTCAGCAATCTTACTTTTTCATATTCTGACGATTATGATAATGTTTTTGAAAATGTAAGCTTTCAAATTGATACGAATTGGCGATTGGGATTCATAGGAAGAAATGGAAGAGGTAAAACGACCTTTTTCCGTATATTGTCAGGAGAGCTTGAATACAAGGGAAAAATTACGTCGACTGTATCCTTTGAATACTTTCCGTATAATTTATCCGATGTAAATCAATATACGATTGATATAATACGGAATATAAGTTATGCTGAGGATTGGGAGATATATCGTGAGCTGTCATATTTGGAACTGTCGGACGATATCTTATACAGAGAATTTTTTACGCTTTCAAATGGAGAACAGACAAAAGCGTTACTAGCCGCAATGTTTCTAAAACGTAATTCTTTTCTTCTTATAGACGAACCGACTAATCACCTTGACGCCTACGGAAGAGAACTGCTTTCTCAATATCTTAATAGAAAAAAAGGATTTATACTTATATCTCATGACAGAAGCTTTCTGGACGGATGTATAGATCATGTTTTGTCAATAAACCGTAGAAATATTGAAATACAGAAGGGAAATTATTCTTCATGGCAGTATAATAAGGACCTGAAAGATAATTTCGAGCTGTCTCAAAATGCAAAGCTTAAAAAGGATATAAAAAGGCTCAGTGAGGCGGCGGATAAGGTATCAAAATGGTCCGAAAGCTCCGAAAAATCTAAGTTTGGGACAAGAAATTCCGGCCTTAGACCTGACAGGGGATATATTGGGCATAAATCTGCGAAGATGATGTCAAGATCATTGAATATTAAAGAAAGAGTTGAGAAATCCTTAAATGAAAAATCAGAATTATTAAAGAATTATGAAGAAACAGAGGATTTAAAAATATCTGTATCAGATTTCTACGCTAATAGAATTTTGGCTCTTGATAACATTTATGTTAAGTATAACGGAAAAACAATTTGCAGTGGTATAAGCTTTGATATAAACAGAGGCGAGAAAGTTGTTTTGCAAGGCCGCAATGGCTGCGGAAAATCAAGTATACTCAAGCTTATATGCGGAGATAACATTGATTATGACGGTAATTTATATAAATCAGCTCAGTTGAAAATATCATATATACCTCAGGACGTATCTGATCTTCATGGAACAATTGAGGATTTTGCATTGAAAAGAAATATTGATTTAAGTCAGCTTTTAACAATATTAAAAAAGCTTGGATTTGACCGTAAGCACTTTTTGAAGGATATCGGAAGCTTCAGCGAGGGACAAAAGAAGAAAACAGCTGTTGCCGCAAGCTTCTGCACTCCTGCACATATTTATATATGGGACGAGCCGCTTAACTATATAGATATAATCTCAAGAATTCAAATAGAAAATGCGGTAATGAAATATAGCCCCACGTTGCTTTTGGTTGAGCATGATGAAGCATTTTGCGAAAAAATTGCCGATAAAACAATTATAATTAAATAAATTATAAACCCCGCAATGTATAAAAATACTTCGCGGGGTTATAAATTAAAATATTGTTTCAATTACCTTTGATGAATTCTCCGGCGTATATATCCAGTGTGAAATATGTTTGTCGTTTATAAAATACTGTAATTTATCCGATTTATATTCCGCGTCAAAAACATCAACGGCAATAAGCTTAACCTTCATCTTATCCGGTATAATTGCTTTTATATAAACGCTGGCCTGCTGCCCAACGCTTACATCATGACGAGGCTCGGCAAGTCCGGCAAGATTTGGAGTAAGCTCTATAAAAATACCGTAATCTTCAACCGAACGTACTATTCCGGAAACGGTTTCGCCGGTTTTGAACATTGCGGCATTTTCAATCCAGGTACCCAATAGCTCCTTATGAGACAACCAGATTCTTCCGTTATCAAGAGATTTTATTATTACTTTAATGTCCTGACCAACTTTAAATCTGTCCGAAGGATGTGATATTCTTGAGACTGAGATAGCGTCTATTGGTATAAGTGAAGGTATACCGCAGCCGACGTCTACAAAGCAGCCGAACTGTTCAAGGTGGGTAACCCTGGCAGGTATTATATCTCCGGGAGTTAAATTGTCTATGTATTCTGATTTGCATTGCTCCTGAACAATCCTTCTTGACAAAACAGCAGTTTCATTTCCGTTTTTATCGCAGTTAATAGCAATAATTTTGAAGCAAACTGGTTTGTTAACCTTTGATATAAGAGCTATATCCCGTGTAGTTCCATCGTCTATTCCTATTGCGCCTTCAATTCTGGGAATTATTCCTTTCATACAGGGAAAATCAATAATCATATTATGCTCGCCGTCGCAAACGCTCACCCGTCCTTCCAGTATTTTTCCTCCCGCCATGGCTTCATGTAAACCGGCGGATGAGGCAATCAGACGCTTATTTTCTGCCGTATTTATAAGACAGCCCTCAGGTTGATATGCTTTCATTTATTCCTTGCCTTTCCGATTCTTATGAATCTTTGATTTTTATTTTTTGACCGTAACATTGATACCCTGTCTTTACAGCTATTCCATAAAGACAAGGTTCATTAATTACCAGGTCTTTTCCGTCACTGCATGTACGGCTGATTAATTTATATGCTGAAAATTCAAACGTTATTCTTTGTATTTGTCAGCTGTGAATTTCATAGCCTCCGCAGGAAATCATATATTGTATTACCTTTTCTTTGTTTTTGTGCTCACAGGTAACTTCCATTCTTACGGATTTAGTCAGCAGTGGTTCCTTGACGGCTGCTGAAGTATCTATCGGTCTTGTAATCAGGCTTGTCGCATAATTATTTGAGTCCGCCGAATAGGGAAGCAGCATCATAATTTTTTCATGAGAAGTTATAAATGCTTCTTCACTGTCTGCGCAGCCCTTAAATTTATTTTTATTGGGGTAAATAATTATTTGCTTTTCACCATTTACTCTTTCTCTTATATATCTTGCGGCAGTTTCCGCAAATTCCACTGATTCGAATTCTCCGGTTATTTTAGTATACATTTTATTATTTGAATGTGAGATTTCACATTTCCTCCTTGTCTTTTTTATTATTTTTCTATAAAAAAATAAAAATATTTGTAGAAAATGTTGCCTGAATGAAAAAAATAGGGTATAATATATATTATATCTTTTTTAATCGAATTCGGAGAGAAAGCTTTATGGATGTAAGACCAAGAGATATATTGATTATGAAAAAAAAACATCCCTGCGGAAGCAGCGAAATGTTTGTTATAAGAGCAGGTATGGATTTTAAACTTAGATGCGTTGGCTGCTCGAGGGAATTTATGATCCCACGGAATAAAATTGAAAAGAATATAAAAAGAATCGTTAGAAATGATAATGAATAAAATATATAGGACGGCAAGGGTGAATTTTAAGAAGTGATAGAAAAGATAAAGCTGATGGAGCAGCGATATAATGAATTGAGCAATAAGCTTTCAGAGCCTGATATTGCAAATGATCAGAAGCAGTTTGCAGAGCTTATGAAAGAATTTAAAAATCTTTCTCCGATTATAGAAAAATACAAAGAGTATCAATCTGCTGAAAATAGCTTTACAGAAGCAAAGGAATTATTAGACTCCGGAAATCTGGATAAAGAATTTAAAGATATGGTGCAGATTGAATACAAGGAATCTAAAGAAAAAATGGAGTTTATTTCCGAAGAACTTAAAATACTTCTTCTTCCTAAGGATCCTAATGATGAAAAAAATGTTATAATTGAAATAAGAGGCGGAGCAGGCGGAGAAGAAGCCGCGCTGTTTGCAAATTCTCTTTATAGAATGTATACTATGTATGCGGAATCCAAGGGCTGGAAGCAGGATATATTGAATACTAATCCTACTGAGCTGGGCGGCTTTAAGGAAATAAGCTTTTCAATTGAGGGCGACGGAGCATATTCACGCCTTAAATATGAAAGCGGAGTGCATCGTGTTCAAAGAGTTCCCGAAACGGAATCACAGGGGCGTATTCATACTTCTACCGTAACAGTAGCTGTTTTGGCAGAGGCTGACGAGGTAGAGCTTGAAATAAATCCGTCAGATTTGAAAACAGACGTGTTCAGAGCAAGCGGCGCAGGAGGTCAGCATATTAATAAGACAGAATCTGCCGTCAGAATAACTCATATCCCCACAGGTCTTGTAGTTGAATGTCAGGATGAAAGAAGTCAGTTTAAAAATAAAGATAAGGCCATGAAGATTCTTCGATCTCGCTTATTCGAGGAAATGCAGAAGGAACAGCATGATAAAATAGCTTCTGAAAGAAGATTGCAGGTGGGGACGGGAGATCGTTCTGAAAGAATCAGAACATATAATTTTCCTCAGGGCCGTTTGACTGATCATAGAATCGGACTTACGCTTTACCGCTTGGAGGATATATTAAACGGAAATTTGGAGGAAGTGCTGGACGCTTTGGCGACTGCCGATCAGGCGGCAAAGCTTGCAATGCAGCAGAATCATTAAGAAATGGAAAATACCAGATTATTATCAGATTCAAAAGAGGATCTGATTATTGCGGCGAATTTAATAAAAAGCGGTAAGGTTGTCGGAATTCCTACTGAAACGGTTTACGGTCTTGGCGCCGACGCGATTAATCCTCAGGCTGTTAAAGCTGTCTTTGCAGCTAAAGGACGTCCGGCTGATAACCCTCTTATTGTGCACATATGCAGTATGAGAACTGTAAGGATACTTGCTCATGATGTTCCGAAACTATTTTATAGTCTTGCCGAGCGTTTCTGGCCAGGACCACTTACAATGATTGTAGCAAAGAATAATATGGTTCCGTATGAAACATCGGGAGGACTTGATACCGTCGCTATAAGAATGCCGGCGCATCCGGTCATGAGAAGTCTGATAGCGCTTACAGGACCTATCGCTGCTCCTTCGGCAAATATTTCAGGTTATCCAAGTCCAACAACTGCGGAGCATGTGTTAAAGGATATGAACGGAAAAATTCCAGCTATAATAGACGGAGGAAGCTGTTCTTTTGGGGTTGAATCAACTGTTATTTCTTTTGATGATAATAATACATTAAGAATACTCCGTCCGGGAAGTATAACAAAAAATATGCTCGAAACTGTCGCTCCAAATGTTATAGTAGATAAGGCGATAATAAATGATATCAGCGAAGGTCAAAGGGCTTTATCTCCCGGAATGAAATATAAGCATTATTCCCCAAAAGCTAATATAGTTATAGTTGAAGGAGATATAGAAAATTTCTGCCGTTTTGTATCGGAAAATAATAAAAATGGAAATTATTGTCTTATATCAGATGAAGATGTTAAATACGATATACCTTGTAGGTGTCTGACATATGGAAAAAACAGTCAGCAGCAGGCGCATAATTTATTTGCAAAATTGCGTGAGCTTGATGATCTTGGTGCGGCTACAGTTTTTGTAAGGCCGCCGTCTTCAAAAGAGGACGAAGGCTTAGCGGTTTATAATCGCTTGCTAAGAGCGGCAGGATTTGAGGTGATAAGCCTATGAACTGCTTTGAAAATGTAATGATAGTCGGACTAACCGGTCAGTCGGGTGCCGGTAAAACAACCGTGTGCAGAGTGTTTGAGCAAAATGGGTTTACAATCATAAATGCAGACTTAGTAGCAAGAAAGGTGACTGTTAAAGGATCTCCATGTTTAAAGGAACTTTGCGAATTCTTTGGACAGCATATACTTTTTGAAGACGGCAGTCTAAACAGGCGTTTGCTGGGAGATATTGTATTTGCAGATAAAAAAAAGCTTGAATTGCTAAATTCTGTTACATATCCTTATATAACCTCGGAGATTTTAGAGACTATACGCAGATGTTCTAATAAGGGGCATAAGCTGATACTTCTTGACGCTCCAACTTTATTTGAAAGCCGCACAGATGATTTCTGTGAGCTTATAATATCTGTTGTTTCCCGCGAGGATTTAAGGATTAAAAGAATAATGGAAAGAGATTCAATAAGTCGTGAATCTGCTCAGAATAGGATAGATTCTCAGCTTAAAGAAGAATTTTTCAGGAATAATTCTGACTTTATTATTAAAAATAATGGTAATATGGAAAATTTATTCGATGTTGCCAAAGAAGTTTCGGATAAAATAAGGGACTATTATAATAATAAATATAATTGCTGAATCGGAGGTTATTATGAGTAAGGAAAAATCAGAAGGCAAAGAATTACAGAAGACTCTTCTTTCAAATAAGGAAAATGCTTATTTGAAAATGAAAAGCGACGAGATTAAAAAGTGCGATAAATTCTGCGAAGGCTATAAGGCGTTTCTTGACGCAGCTAAAACTGAAAGGGAAGCTGTGGAATTTGCGGTAAAGCTTATTGAAGATAACGGTTTTGTAGAATTTAAACCGGGGATGAAGCTTAAAGCTGGAGATAAAATTTACAGGAATAATCGAGGCAAGGCTATAATCACAGCGGTAATCGGAAGTGAAGACATAAAAAAGGGAGTAAGACTCTGCGCTGCGCATATAGATTCTCCGAGGCTTGATTTAAAGCAGCGTCCTCTTTATGAAGATACTGAAATGGCTCTTTTTAAGACGCATTATTACGGCGGAATAAAGAAATATCAGTGGACGGTTATTCCGTTGGCTCTTCACGGTGTTATCATAAAGGCGGACGGCAGCAGGGTAAAGGTTACAATCGGAGAAGATGAGGACGATCCGGTATTTTGTGTAAACGATCTTTTACCTCATCTTGCCGCAGACCAGATGAAAAGAAATCTTGCTCAGGGAATAAAGGGCGAGGAGCTTAATATTGTTATAGGATCAAGACCTTTTAAGGAGGACGGCATAAGCGATGCTGTAAAGCTTAATATAATGCAGATTCTTAACGAAAAGTACGGTATTGTTGAAGATGATTTTCTCTCGGCAGAGCTTGAAGCAGTACCCGCTTTCAAGGCAAAGGATATTGGTTTTGACAGAAGCATGATTGGAGCTTACGGTCACGATGACAGAGTTTGCGCTTATACGGCTTTAATGGCTTCTGTAAAATGCAAAAATCCAAAATATACGGCTGTTACTATCCTAACAGATAAAGAGGAAACCGGCAGCGACGGAAATACGGGACTTCAGTCCGCATATCTGAAGTATTTTATTGCGGATCTTGCCTCAGCATTCGGAGCAGAGGGAAGAGACGTACTATCAAATTCTGAATGTATGTCTGCTGATGTAAATGCTGCGTTTGATCCTACTTTTCCTGATGTTATGGATAAAAGAAACTGCGCGTTTATTAATTACGGAGTTGTTGTAACAAAGTTTACCGGTTCGAGAGGAAAATCCGGTACATCAGACGCGTCCGCAGAGTTTGTAGGTAAAATAAGAAAGTTATTGGATGATAACAAGGTTATCTGGCAGACAGGAGAGCTTGGAAAGGTAGATATGGGCGGCGGCGGAACTGTTGCCGCATATATTGCTAATCTGAATGTTGATACTATAGACGTGGGAGTGCCTGTATTGTCTATGCATGCTCCATTTGAAACCGTTGCAAAAATTGATGTATATATGACTTACAGAGCTTTTCAATCATTTATTTCTTAAATAAAAAATGCATGAACAAATTGTTCATGCATTTTTTTAACTCTTTTATGCAAAATCATGTTATTATTAAAATAAACCCGGATTAAGTTTAAAATCCGGGTTTACATATTTATTATGATTTTCTGAATCTATTTCTTATTTTTTGATATTTCGGCGAAAGCAATTCAAGTATAGCGCAGTATTTATCAACAACAACTATAACATAGCTTTCCTTGTATTTTGGCAGTTTTATGGTTGCCGGCCACATATGCTTTTCAATAATGTCACTTTCAAGAGAGTCAATATAAAAATGTTCCCTTGCATTTTCAACCGCAATTTTTGGATGCCTTGAATTATGCGATTTTTCACCGTTTTCTTTTATATATTCTTTACGATTATAATAAAACATATCGTGCATCAGACCTGCTCTGGCCGCAGCAACGGCGTTTAATCTAAAGAATTTACATATCAAATAATTATAATAAGAAACATTCAGACTATGCTGCAATCTTGTTGTATATATATGATGAGTAAACTTACCAAGCTTCTGAATTTCTTCATTTTCAAATATATCGGAAATATAGCTGTAAAAAGGCAGTTCAAGTAAATTTTTTTTTGAACCGACAGCTTTAACCATTTTATCACCTCTATTTAATTTTATGCTTATATTATATGTCTTTTGATTCTAAATGTCAAGTGTAAAAATATGAAAATTTTTAAAAATACCGGAAGAATATTAAAAAATTATTTATCATAAATTTTATTCCATTGATCAAGACAATCATTTAATTTATTATATGTATTTATATAGTGTATGTTTTTAAATCTTCTAAGGTTTTCATCAGAGAAATCATGCTGATCCGCTATAAATCTTCTGCATATTTCAGTATAGTCAGGATTTTCCTGGACTGCTTCTCGGTTAATACATCGTATTAATCTTTCCTTGTCGTCAAGGTATAAGTAAATTATATGTACTGTTTCTGAACCATATTCTTTTATTATGCCGTGGGCTCCTTCTAAGGTTGTAATAAGTATATAATCGTTATTATCAGTTACATCGAATTTTAATGTAAAATAATCCCATACCCCCTGTATAGTATTATATTGACGCTTTTCAATAATTTTATTGTTTTTTGCATAATCATTCATTTGCGCCTTGCTTACAAAAAAATAATTAACACCGTTTTTTTCATCTGCTCTTTTAGGACGCGTAGTAAATGGTATGACCGGAATCAATTTTGTTTTATATTGATTGATAATTTTATTATAAATTGTATCCTTGCCGGAACCGCTTTTTCCTACAATGCAAAATATTCTGTTCAAATTAGTTCTCCTTAGAATATAATTTAGTACTGTTTTTATTATACTATAAATTGTAGAAAATTGCAATAAAACCTTAGTTTGACATTTGGATTTTGTTATAGTATACTTGAATGAATTGAAATAAAGTGTGGTTTTAATATGAAGAATAAGCTGATTTTAAATTAAGCAGTATTGTTTTTGATTGCATTCATGAAAATATTTTTGTAGGTTTTTTTAACACTAAAACGGCTGATAATTTAATTCGCAGTTTTTTTATTTATGAAAAAATCCGGTGAGTTTATCACCGGATTTTTATCAGATACCGCCTTTTTTATAAAAGTATTCATAAATTGAAATAGCGCAGCCGCTGGTAAATTCGAACTTGTTTTCAGCGCGGCTGATTTTAATTTTCTTTGCAATATCTTCGCCGCAGAAATCTGAAATATAATTTTTAAAATAATCAAATAACCATTCGTTCATAAAAAATCCATGCAGAACTACAAATTTGGCGAATAAAACTGTTGAAATATTATTTATCAAAATAGCTATACATTCAATAATACTATTTAAAACTTCAAGTACCTTGGCTTCTCCCTTAGAGGCAGCGGCAGTAATTGTTTTATAATTGATATTATTAATGTCTCCTTCAGTAGCTTCCCATAATATAGGCGTTTCTTCCTTAGATAATATTGCAGCATATTTTGCAATAACAGCGTCTCTTGTAAGCTCAGCTTTAACCGAGCCGTCTGGATATCCATCGAGCTTTTTGCCGTTAGGCTTGCAAATTGCTCGTTCAATTTGGTTAGTATGATTTAAATATTCGTGCATAACTTCGTTTTCCAAAAGAATAGATGCATTTATATTTTTTCCAAATTTAATAAACAAGTAATTACCTGATCTGTCTTCTATATTTGTTTCCTGATTTGCTAAAGCCAAAGCGCTGATTGAATTCATGCATACAACCGGCATATTTAGTTCCTTGGTAAAGGTTTCCGTAAGATTAGTAAAATCAAGTTTTCCGTCTTTAAAGTAAACTTTCATTTTACTGCATAATTCAGGCTGTACGCTTATTCCCAGTCCGAGAATTTTTGAAAGATCGAGACAACTGTTCTGTAGCATTCTTTTTGTTTCGTTTACAATAAAATCAACTATTTCCTCGTAAGTTGTTTCCTCGGAAATATCCAAGAAATTTTTATCCAATACTTCAGGCTTCAGATTAGAAAGTCCGACACTGACACCGTTTTCGCTGATTGACGCGCCGACGGCGAATTTGAAATTTGAATCAATATCAATAAGTATTTTCCTTCTGCCCTTTTGCAGATTTTCAAGAGAAACCGGCGCTTCTCCGACTTCGTACAAAACACCCTCCTCGATCATTTCGTTAGTTATTATAGTAACGGCGGCTCTTGTTATTTCCAACGCGCTGGCAATATCTACTCTGGAAATTGGACCGCATTCTTTAATTACTTTCAGAATCTGCATTCTGTTTCTTCTTTTTAAATCGAGTTTACTGATACCCTGATATTCCATAATTTTTACCATCCTTTTTATAAAATAGAATTGAAGACCTATAGTTTATAAATATAAACTATCATAGGCATGGTCAATGTTGAAAGCAATGTGGTAACAGCAAATATTTCTGAAGCATAGATAGAATTTTTACTATAATTCAGACATTGCATCGTACACATTGCAGCCGCCGGAGCGGACATGGCAATTAATACAGCTAATTCAGACGGCTCGTTCATAGGAATAAGCCGGAAGAAACCCCCGATAATTAGAGGTATTATGACAAGGGTTAAAGCTGTTACATAATAAATTCTTGGATTTTTAAGAGCATTTATTATGTTAGTTCTTGCGATTGTTGCACCTGCAACAATCATAGCCAGCGGTGTATTCATTGCGCTGATGAATTCAAGGGAATCAATTAACAGCGCCGGCAGCCTGAGCCTCGCTATGAAAAGAATAAGTCCTAAAGCGACGGCTATAATGGCTGGAGAGGTAAAGGCTTCAATAATGAATTTGAAGCTTTTAATTCCGGATATCTGTATCACTCCATGAGTCCAAACAAGAATATTGAATACAGTCAGAAAAGCGGTAAGATAAAACACCCCCTCGTAACCCATAATTGACTGTATTAAAGGTATTCCCATAAACGCGCAATTTGAATAAATACATGAAAAGCGCTCTATATCGGTTTCCCTTTCTTTTTTTCTCCTAATAAGGAAATACGAAACCGCTATGGCTATTATATATGCAATTACAGAAAGAATCAAAGCGCTGACAAAACCTTTTATCAGCTCAGCCTTGAAATCTGTCTGATAAGCCAAAAAGATAACTACAGGATTTACTATATTAAGAACAAGCTTTGAAAGTTCTCTTGAACCCTTTTCTGAAATTATACCGATCCTGTGACATAATATACCTACTATAATCAAAAACAGCATTATAACTGCCTGATGCAATATTGTTGATGACAAAAGTTAATCACACTCCAAGCCTTATAATTAAACCTGAACAATAAACTATAACCGGTATTATATAAATCAGCAATATAACGGAAAAGAGACCTATTTTGCATAACATGAATGATACTTTACCCGCTCTTTTGTTTTCAGCAATTTTAGTATGTGAAAATATAAGAAATGCAAGCAATATACCGATAGTCATAAAAATTATTGATATTGTCAATCCTTCAGGACGGAATTTTATCCTTATGCTGTTTTTTCCGTCCTGTAGCTTAATTGCACAGAAGCTGTCATTAACCTTATAAAGTCTGGTTTTACTGCCGTTCAGATAAGCTGTCAAACCGCTGTCCCATGGAACGGCAAGATATAAATATTCATTTTTGGAACCTGAACACATAACTGTAATTTCATTTCCATTTAAGTTTGGCTCCGCTGTTTTTATATCGTTAGATACGTTTTTCAGTTTGTCTATATCTATTCCGAAAACCCCGAATGATTTTGCGGATATATCCTTTAAAAGCGTAACTGTAATATCTACATTTTCATTTTCATATTCGCCAATATCAAGTAAACCGTTATTTTTTTTATCCGGATAACTGGGTGAAATGCATACTCCGTTGACAGTTATTTTAACAGAGTCATAAATCGGTTCATATAAATTATTCCCGAGATTATCAAATAAATCAAAATAAAGTGTCTGATGTCCCCGAACTTTAAAATTATAATTTAATCTACAGCGTCCCGTTTCAGGATTGCTTGCCTTTATATTATATTTTCCGTCGGAATACTTCATCTCACCGTCAGAAATACTTGATATATAATGTTTTATAAGCATTTCATCGTTTCCGAGAAGCGTTTCAGCTATTTGTTTTTGAACACTGAATCTGTCGGTAAAATTAAATTCTGCCGAATAATTAGGATTAGTCTGAGAAATAATGCCGGCAGGAAAGCATATTTCATTTTCTGCTGCTCCGAGAATATCGTTAATATTCAGATTATTCTGATATGATTTAAAATCATATCCTGCGCCTATGGAGTATTTTATCCCCAATAAAGCGTCCGTTAAAACTGTACCGCCGTTAGCGCCTACCTCCATCCAATAGGAAGAATATCCAAGCTTTTTCATAGCGAACATATAATCCTCAGGAGTTAGAGAAGTATAATGAGCATATGAATTAAGTCCTAATGCTCCTATCATGTTTACATGAACGTATTTCTTTTCTGATTTTACACGGTAATATTGTTCGTTTTCAATCTTATTTTCAAGGTTGACTGTACGTTCGAACAATTTATCGTTATTAGAAGCGTTTCCTACATAAACTGATAAATTGACGAAAGATTCTGTCAAAAGCATTCCTGAAATCAGAATAAAAAATATTTTAGCGCTTATCATATTTTTTCTAAGCAGTAAAATGAAAATAAAATAAATAAAGAAAGCTAATAAAAATAATCCGGCAAGAGTCTTGAATAAATCGTCAGATACCCAAAGCGAATCTGCATAGGCAGAAAGGATATCCTTTTTGTTTTTTGCAATATAAATTGCTATCGAAATAAAAGTCAGCAATACAGCAATAGCAAATAAGCTGTAAAAAACAGAATATCTTTTATTTTCAGAAAGATTTTCAAGCGCTTGCGAAGCAAGAACAATCATTGTAAAAACAGTTATATAACCAAACCTCATAGGAAAGCTCTGATATCCGCCTGCATGCCACATTTTGTTAACAGGATCTATAATAACAGGTATTAATAAAAATCCAAGAAGTAAAATATTATATTTGACTTTATTTTTTTTGAGAAGCGGGCTTTTTATCAAATAAATCAGTATGGCAAATAAAAATGCTCTTGCTCCGATAACGCATAATTTATCTTTTATGGATTCAAAAAAGGATTGATACATAAACGACGACAAGTTGCTTAATCCTCTTGCGGATTTTTGTATTTGAAGCAGAGAACACAACCAAACCGGCGATGTTATCAAAGCGCATATCAGCATGGAAACTATAAACAGCAGGGAAACCTTTTTTCTTTCATCGGATCGACACTGAATAATTATATACAAAGGAACAGAAATCATTAGGTAAATAATTATCATAAATGACAAATAATAATTTACGGTAATAGAAGCAGTTAATAGGAAAATAAACAAATAAGGTTTTTTGTTGATGCAGAGCTTATCTACAGATAAAACAAGCAATGGAAATAAATACATTATATCAAGCCAAACCAGTGTTTGATAATACATTAGCCCGTATCCGCAGAAAGCATAAACAAGCCCTAATAAGACAATGTATTTTCTGTTAAGATTTCTGCACGTTAAAGAAAGGTAAAGCGAAGCTGTTAACGATGACGCGGCAAGCTTTAAAATCAATAATATATTTACCAGATATATTATATCATGCTTTTCTATAAATTTAACAACAAGATAGAAAGGACTTGCAAGAAAAAAGAAAAACACGCCCCAGAAGTTCATACCTCCGCCGGAAGCGGCAGAGTATAACATGCTTGTTTTACCGTCCAGAATATCCTTTAGGTTCATAAGAAGCGGTATTGTTTGCTGTTTTAAATCGCACCACGCGACTGTTTTACTGCCGAAAGGAAAGATTCCGTACAGGGCGTAAAAAATACACATAACGATTATCACAAGAATAGGAGAGATAGCTATATAGTATTTTTTATTGTTCATCTGAATGAATTCCCCTGAATTGAAAATTGAGTTGTGTTATTTAACTTATTCACATTATAACCCATATTATATAAAAAATCAAGATATTTATGAAATTTTTTCGTATTTTTTATAAATTTTATAAAATTCCTGTTTTTATAGTAATGATATGCTGATATGATATACAAAAATAAAAATTTTCCGGTGAAATTCATGGATAAAATTATGTGTTATATTTTTTTATTTATTAAAACTATTGAAATAATTTCAGTATTATTGTATAATATGGTTTAATATAATTTTATCTTATTATAAATGATAGCGTTTGAATTATTACCTGCAATGAAAAATATCCGAAGAATGTTAATTTAATAAAACTTTTTTTGGGGTTATGAAATTCAGTATAATATTATAAATAACAACAGAGGGTGCAATCGTTATGGAAAAACGAAAACATATAGCAGTTATCATTTTTGATATTCATGAGCAATATCAGGCTAATATGCTTAAAGGTATACTTGAGCAGTCTTTTTTTCTTGACACGGACGTTTCTGTTTTCAGTATGATACAGAATACTGATAATGATACCGCATTTCAGCGTGGAGAGGAAAATATATTTGAAATTATTAATTATAATCTGATTGACGGCGTTATATACGTTCCGGGAATAATCTGTAATCCGGCGCTGAAGTCAAGACTTGATAAGATTTTAATTGACTGCGGAAAGCCGGTTGTATGTATGGATCATGAAAGCGATATTTTTCCGAGTGTTTTGGCTTCGGACGCAGAAGCGTTCGAAAGACTTGTGGATCATTTTATAGAGGTTCATGATTATAAAAGAATATTTTGTCTTACTGGTCCTGAAGGTCTGATACAATCGGAAGAAAGACTTAATGGATATATTAATTCAATGAAAAAGCATGGTCTTAAGATTGATAAAAAATATATAAGATATGGCGATTTCTGGGAAAATGCGGCTGTTGGGCTTGCACACGAAATAATTGAAGGAAGGATCGAAAAACCTGAAGCGGTTGTATGCGCAAATGACTGGATGGCTATTAATTTGTGCAATACCCTGACAGATAACGGGATAAACGTACCTGAGGACGTCGCCGTATCAGGTTACGATTTTATGCAGGAGGCCCTTGACAACGTTCCGTCAATAGCTAGCTATGCGGCGCCTAATCATAATCTTGGCGCAAGAACTGTTCAGAAACTGTGGAGATTAATGACGGGAACCGACTGCGAGTTATCTACTTCCGATTTGGGGTACGTCATAACAGGTCAAAGCTGCGGCTGCGGAAAAAACAGCAAAGAGCTAATGGTAAAACGCAAAAGAGAAATAAAAACTAAACAGCAGTATGAGGCTATGTACGAGGGCAGCAACATGGCGGAAGCTCTGACCAATACTTCTGATTTAGACGAATGTATAGACAAGCTTGATAATTTTACTTATCTTATCAGCGGTATGGAAAACTATTATCTTTGTTTGTGTTACAACTGGGATGAAATGACTGATTATGATTTCAGGGAAAATAATTATCTACGAACCGGTTATACAAATGCGATGAATATCAAGCTCTGGAAATCCGGAACCGAGCGTAAGGACGCAAATATACAGTTTGATAAAGCTGTTATGCTGCCGGCTTTGTGGCAGGAAAGAGAAACCCCCGCTGCTTTTTATTTTATTCCAATTCATTTTAACGACCGTTGTTTCGGCTATGAAGCGCTTTCATACGGCAGTAAATTGATGTCCTATGATAAACTTTATAGGTCGTGGACAAAAAATGTTAATAATGCGTTGGAATTTATCAGGGTTCAGAATTGCCTGAAAACTATTAATCAGCGATTATTTATGACTTCTGTCCGCGACGCGCTGACAGGTATTTTTAACAGAAAGGGATTTGATCAATATTCGGAAGAAATTATAGACAAAGCCCGAAAGAATAATAAAAAGATGTTTATTCTTGCGGCAGATTTGGACAGGCTTAAAATGATAAATGATACTTACGGTCACAGCGAGGGAGATAATGCTATTGCCGTAACGGCCAACGCACTTAATACAAGCTGTATAAATAATGAAATCTGCGCCAGAACCGGCGGTGACGAGTTTGTTGTTATCGGCTGCGGAAATTATAATGAAAATATAGTAAACGGCTACATTGAAGCGATTAATGGATTTTTCAGGAGATATAATGAATCGTCGAATAAGCCATACAAAGTCGAGGCAAGTATAGGTGTTTATTGCGGCTTTATAGATGAATGTACTACGCTTAAGGAACTTGTCGATATAGCAGATAAGGAAATGTATGACAATAAAAACAAGAAAAGGGCTAACAGATCTGATTGAGAATCAATTTTTATTCAGCAGCATATATTTAAATAACTGAAATTATAATATATGGAGCTGTTTATGAAAAAAAGAATATTATCCGCCGTAATTGCCATTTTTGTTATTGTTTGTTTATCGGTTTCTGCGTTAGCTGAGGAAGAAACGCCGACAGAATATAATAATATGGTTTCTCTGCTAATGGAAGGGGAAACCGGTACTGTTTTACAGCATAACGGAGGATATGAAAAAGTAGCTCAGGGGACCTTGAATAAACTGATGACAGTGCTTCTTACTGCTGAGGAAATTGAATCGGGCGGTTTATCGATAAATGATGTTGTTACAGTAAGCTCTAATGCAAACGCTCAGACGGGAGCGGTAGTCTGGCTGATGCCGGGCGAAGAAATAACTATTGAGGAGCTGCTTAAATCGGTAATTATAGGAAACGCAAACGACGCTTCCGTTGCTCTTGCGGAAATCGTCGGAGGCAATGAAGAGGAATTTACCGGAATGATGAATGCCAGAGCTTTTGAGCTTGGTATGAGAAATACTGTTTTTAAAAATCCGGCGGGATATGACTGCGCAGGACAATATTCTACACCATATGATATGGCCCTGCTTTGCCGGGAACTTTTAAAGCATGAATTTCTTTATAAAATTATGAATACATGGATAGATAGGGTACGGGGAGGTCAGACGGAGATTGTAAACGAAAATCGGCTTGTCAGAACCTATGAAGGCGTGATCGGACTGAAGGCTTCTCATACTGAAGCTTCAGGGTATTGTCTTGCATTGGCGGCGGAGAGGAACGGGAAATTATATATTGCAATTGTTATGGGAGGATCAGATGAGGACGGGCGTTTTGCCGTTGGTAAGGAACTGTTATCTAATGGTTTTTCAATGTATAAAGTAACTATACCGTCATTTTCGGGAGAATTTATTAAGCCTATCAGCGTCAGAGGAGGTCTCGACAGAGCCGTTGGGATAACTGCGGAACGGCTTGAAGGTATTGTGGTTCCGGAAAACGGGGGAGAAATCAGCTCGGTAGTATTCATGCCGGAATATCTTGAAGCGCCTGTAAAAAAAGGACAGAAGATCGGAATAGTAGGATTTTATAACGGCGATACTCTTCTTTATGAAACAGCGCTTATAGCGGAATCGGATGTAAAAAAAATAACATTTGTGTCTGCGATTGACATATTTTTGCACAATTTATACAAATAGTTTTTATAAAAATTGTTCCTAATCAACAAGAATACAGTTTTGTCTTGAAAAGCGTACCGAAATATAGTAAAATGTTAACTGTAAGAATATGAAATGAGAAATATGCCTTGTCGGCTTTTTTCATTATTGTCTGGAGGAAAACTTATAATGCCATTAAAGTTGAACAGTAAGTATGTCGGAAAATTTGTTAATGATGATGAAATGACCGGTATAAAATCACAGGTGGAATCTGCTGCAAAGGTTCTTCATGACAAAACAGGTCTTGGAAATGACTTTTTAGGCTGGCTTGATCTGCCGGTAGATTATGATAAAGAGGAATTTACAAGGATTAAGGCCGCTGCGGAAAGAATCCAATCGAATTCTGATGTGTTGATTGTTATAGGCATCGGAGGCTCATATTTAGGAGCAAGGGCTGCAATAGAGTTTCTTAAATCCCCTTTTTATAATAACATGAAAAAAGATACGCCCGATATCTATTATGTAGGAAATAATATTAATCCTACATATCTTAATGAAGTGCTTTCAATCTGCGAAGGTAAAGATATTACGGTTAATGTGATATCTAAATCCGGTACTACAACCGAGCCGGCTCTCGCTTTTCGGATTTTTAAAAAGCTTATTGAGGATAAATACGGTCGTGACGGAGCAAAAGAGCGTATTTTCTGTACAACTGATAAGTCAAAGGGCACGCTTAAAAATCTTGCGGACGCTGAGGGCTATGAAACTTTTGTGATTCCGGACGATGTGGGCGGACGTTTTTCTGTTTTAACTGCCGTTGGTCTTCTTCCGATTGCGGTAGCCGGCTGTGACATTGACAATCTTATGAAAGGCGCCGCTAAGGCTAGAGAGGATTTCAAGGCGGATTTTGACAATAATGATTGCTATAAATATGCGGCTCTGAGAAATATTCTTTACCGCAAAGGTAAATCAGTTGAACTGATGGTTTCCTATGATCCTGCATTTTGCATGATGTCCGAATGGTACAAGCAGCTTTTTGGTGAAAGCGAAGGTAAGGATAATAAGGGAATATTTCCTTCATCCGTTGTATTTTCTACAGATCTGCATTCGATGGGCCAGTTTATTCAGGACGGTTCAAGGATTATGTTTGAAACTGTAGTAGATATAAAGAATCCAAAACAGGATATTTTTCTTGAAAATGATTCTGAAAACCTTGACGGACTCAATTTCCTGACTAATCAGAATATGTCCGTAGTAAATAGAAAAGCGCTTGAAGGAACGGTATTGGCACATACAGAAGGCGGGGTTCCAAATATTATTCTTGAGCTTGATAAAGTTGATGAGGAAAATCTCGGATATATGATTTATTTCTTTGAAAAAGCGTGTGCAGTTTCCGGCTACATCTTAGGCGTTAATCCGTTTAACCAGCCTGGAGTTGAAAGCTATAAATCAAATATGTTTGCTCTTCTCGGCAAACCGGGATACGAGGATCGTAAGGAAGCTCTTGAAGCTAAATTGAAATAAGCTATAAATAAAGCGTTATTAAATACTAGAAATTTTTAAGTCATTCATTTGACAGAAGGAGTTTATAAATGATTAAATTGATAACAGGTAAAAAAGGTACGGGAAAAACCAAGGTTCTTATTGATATGATCAATGAAGCGGTTAAATCAACAAACGGCGATCTTATATGTATAGAAAAAGGCGCTAAGCTTACATACGATATTAGCTATAAGGTAAGATTAGTTGATGCTGAACGTTTCAGTATATCTGGATATGATACATTTTACGGCTTTGTTGCCGGAATGCTTGCCGGAAATTATGATATAAAGGAAATCTTTGTGGATTCTATTTTGAAAATCGGCGGTTCTGATCTTGATGAATTCGGCATTATGCTTGAAAAGCTGGACAAGCTTACAGGTGATGATACACAGGTAGTATTTACAGTATCTGCCGATAATGCCGATATGCCTGCAAGTGTTACAAAATTTGCCGATTAATAAAAAAACTATTGACAATTTGAATTATATTATATATAATATAATTTGTGATGCTTAAAGGGGTTTATTATGGTAGCAGATCTTAGGCAGGTTTTTAGTACTACGGCTTGCAGCAAAGAATTTAATTATTATATTCCTTGCTCAGCGTTTCCCGACAATAATAGTTATATGCTTGATGGAAACGTACTTGTGTCAGGCAGCTTTTATAACCGTGCCGATGTTGTCCATATGGATTATTCCGTAAAGTTTACATTAAATATCGTCTGCGACAGATGTCTTAAGGAAATGAAGAGAGATTATTCATTTGAATTTAAGCGTATAGTCGTAAAAACTGTCAATTCTGATAATGATGAATATATTATTGCAGAAAATGATAAGGTTGACGTAGATGAAATTGCTCTTTCAGATTTGATTTTATCGGTGCCTACTAAACTACTTTGCCGTGACGACTGTGCGGGGCTATGTCCTGTATGCGGCTGCGACCGTAACGAATCTGAGTGTAATTGCCAAAATAAATGAGCTTAATAGCTTTAAGGAGGTGCCGGAATGGCTGTACCAAAGAGAAAAACTTCCAAAGCGAGACGCGATAAAAGGCGTTCAGCAGTATGGAAGCTTAATGCGCCTGCATTAAGCAGATGCGATAATTGCGGTGAATTAAAAGCTTCACATAAGGTTTGCAAAAATTGTGGATTCTACAAGGGCGTTGAGGTTATCAAGATGGATGCTGAATAACGCTTTGTAAGGAGGAGAGGAGGAGCGATAATTCCTTCTCTTTTTTTTATCTGCAAATTTATCAGAGACGATTGTGATATTATAATTTTGAATTTGTACATAATAATCTATAGATTCAAAATAAATATATTTTATATTAAAAAGAGGGGAGATGAATAAAATGTCTTTGCCGGTTGTCGCTGTTGTTGGTCGTCCAAACGTGGGAAAATCAACGCTTTTTAATAAACTAATAGGTAAGCGTCTTTCAATAGTTGAGGACACTCCCGGGGTTACAAGAGACAGAATTTATTCGAAATGCGAATGGCGTTCAAGAGAATTTATGGTCGTGGATACAGGTGGTATTGAATCTTATACCGACGACGTAATTTTGTCTCAAATGAGAAGGCAGGCGGAAATTGCAATTGAAAGAGCTGATGTAATAGTACTTGTCACTGATATCAGGTGCGGTGTGACAGCAAGCGATCATGACGTTGCTAATATGCTTTTGAAAAGCGGCAAGCCTGTTGTGCTGGCAGTTAATAAATGTGATACAATAGGCGAACCTCCTGCCGAGCTTTATGAATTTTATAACCTTGGTCTCGGAGATCCATTTCCAATTTCATCTCAGCATGGAAATGGAACCGGCGATTTGCTTGATGAGATTTTTAGGTTTTTTCCAGAGGATAAAACGGAAGATTATGACGATGAATATGTGAAAGTAGCAGTTATCGGTAAGCCTAACGTTGGAAAATCTTCACTTGTCAACAAAATCTCCGGTGAGGAAAGAGCAATTGTTTCAAATATTGCCGGCACTACAAGAGACGCAACCGATACTGTTATAGAAAACGAATACGGAAAATTCGTTTTTATAGATACCGCAGGAATAAGAAAAAAATCAAAGGTAAACGAAAAAATTGAGCATTACAGTGTTTTGCGAGCTTATATGGCGGTAGACAGAGCTGATGTATGCGTTATCTTAATAGACGCGGAATCCGGATTTACTGAGCAGGATTCAAAAATTGCCGGTTATGCTCATGAACAGGGCAAGGCGTCCGTAATAGCAGTAAATAAGTGGGATATTGTTGATAAAACAGGCAGTACTATGAAAGAATATCAGACAAAGCTTGAAAATGATTTTAGCTTTATGTCATATGTTCCTTTTTTATTTATATCCGCCAAAACCGGACAGCGTCTGAACAAATTGTTTGAAATGATAAAATATGTTAAGGAACAGAATTCAATGCGTATCTCAACAGGAATGTTAAATGACGTACTTTCATATGCTACAACAAGGGTTCAGCCTCCGTCCGATAAGGGAAGGCGTCTTAAAATATATTATATGACTCAGGCGTCAACGAATCCGCCGACCTTCGTAACGTTTGTTAATCGTTCTGATTTATTTCATTTTTCTTATCAAAGGTATCTTGAAAATCAGATAAGATCGACATTCGGTCTGATCGGAACACCTGTTAGATTTATAGTCAGAGAACGTAATGATAAGGACAAGTAAGAGGTTGATATGATTAAATATATTATCGCAATATTTATATCCGCCGTTATATCATATCTTTTAGGAAGCTGTAATTCATCAATCATAACTGTGAAGCTTCTTAAAGGCGAAGATATCAGAAAATTCGGAAGCGGTAATGCAGGTCTTACTAATACGCTGAGATGCTTTGGTAAGCTGCCTGCGTTGTTTACGCTTATCGGCGATCTCCTGAAAGGCGTTATAGCCGTTTTTATCTGTAAATTTATTTGTACTCTTTTAGACGCGGGAATTGGTCTTGACGGAGATATCAGATATATCGGATATATAGCCGGCTTATTTGCTGTAATTGGACATATTTTCCCAGTTTATTATGGATTTAAGGGCGGAAAGGGAGTATTAGTAGGAGTTTCAGTTTTTCTGGTAATTGATCCTGCCGTATTTGGCATATTGATATTTATTTTTGCAGTTACTTTAATTTTAACTCATTATGTTTCGGTATCTTCCATAACCGCCTCAGTATGCTGTCCGATTGTAACTTTTTTAATGAGATATTTCATAGAAGGCATTTCAATTGAAATATCAATTATTCATACATTGCTTACGCTGCCTATTTGTATTTTGATAATTTGTATGCATAAATCAAATATTTCTAGACTTAAGAACGGTACTGAAAACAGATTTTCAATAAAGAAAAGGGAGGAATGACATCTTGGCAAATTTCACTATTTTAGGCTCCGGAGGATTTGGAATGAGTCTTGCGGTTATGCTAAATCGGCTTGGTCATACAGTAACGGTATGGTCAGCTTTCTCAAAGGAATTAGAAGATATAAAAAAATACGGTGAACACAGGTCAAAGCTTCCCGGTGTGAAAATACCGGACAGCATAAATTTAAATCCGGATATTTTATGCATAAACGGAAGCGATATAGTCTTGCTTGGAATACCTTCGCCGTATGTCAGGGATGTAGCAAAAAAAGCTTCTCCGTATATTACTCCTGAAATGATCGTTGTAAATACAAGCAAGGGACTTGAAAACGGTACGCTAAAGCTCATAAGCGACGTTATAAAAGAGGAAGTTCCTCAGGCTCCGGCTGTGATTTTATCGGGTCCTTCGCATGCAGAGGAGGTTGCAAGAGGCATTCCGACAACTGTGGTTGCCGCTTCGGAAAGCAATGATGCAGCAGTGTATGTTCAGGATATAATGAGCAGCAATGTATTTAGAATATATATAAATAACGACGTTATCGGCTGTGAAATAGGAGGAGCATTAAAGAATATAATTGCATTATGCGCGGGTATATGCGACGGTTTGAATTATGGAGATAATACTAAGGCTGCTCTAATGACACGCGGTATTACAGAAATAGGCAGACTAGGCGTTGCTCTCGGCGCTCTTCCTTCAACATTCGGAGGGCTTACCGGTATAGGTGATCTTATTGTTACATGTACCAGTATGCATAGCAGAAACAGACGGGCAGGAATACTGATCGGTCAGGGTGTAAGTCCTCAGGAGGCTGTAAAAATTGTTGGTACTGTGGAAGGATATAATTGCTGTAAGGTAGCTTTGGAACTTGCTCGTAAAACAGGAGTTTCAATGCCTATAACGGAACAGTTAAACGAAATATTGTTTAATAATGGAAGCGTTAAGGATGCGTTGGATAACCTTATGTCAAGACCAAAGAAATTTGAAACAGAACAATTTATATAAAAGTATCGCAAATCAAAATGTGCGGGATGATTATTCATAATATTTTTTTGTATTAGATACAGAAATTTTTATTATAACTAATATATTTATTTAAATATTTTTAGGATTACTGACGTTTTAGTAAATCCCAAGAAATACTATGATTTTCTTGGGATTTTTTTGTGACCGAAATTAATTCTCTGTTTGATATAATCAAGGAAGGGAAATACTCATGGAATTGCGTGTATTAAGATATTTTTTAATAGTTGCCAGAGAGGAAAATATCACCAAAGCAGCACAAGTTCTGCATATAACTCAGCCGACGCTTTCCAGACAGTTAGCTCAGCTTGAGGAAGAATTAGGAGTCAGGCTGTTTATAAGAAAAAACCATAATATAGTACTGACAGAAGACGGCATGATGCTCAGAAGACGTGCACAAGAACTGATAAGTCTTGCTGAAAAAACTAAACGAGATTTTTTATGCCGTGAAACAGAAATCAGCGGCGAAATAACAATTGGGAGTGGAGAATTTTTATCCACAAAATATTTATCAGAAATTATTGCCTCTTTTCACAAAGCATATCCGCTGGTTACTTTTGAAATTTACAGCGGAAATGAAAGCAACGTAAAGGATTATATAGAGAGAGGCCTATTGGATATAGGACTTATGCTTGACGCAGTAGACATATGTAAATATGAATTTGTATCGATGCCTGTTAAGGAAAGATGGGGAGTGTTGGTATGTAAAGATTCTGAGCTTGCACATAAGGAACAGATATGTCCTGAGGATCTTAAAAATATTCCATTAATTATGTCGGCAGGCGAATTTCCGCAGAGCAAGCTTACAAAGTGGCTGGGAAGTTATGCGCAAAGCGTTGAAATTGCAGCAAGGGGTAATCTCTTATACAATGAAGCAATGCTTGCAGCCAGCAATATCGGAGTTGTAATTTGTATACAGCTTAACTGTACCTATGACGGACTGAGGTTTATTCCCTTATTTCCAGCTATGGAAACTGAAACGGTATTGGCATGGAAAAAGGATCAGACATATTCTGCTGCGACTGCTGCATTTATTGATCATGCAAAGAAATACCTTAAAGGCATATCTAATAATACAATATAAGTATTTTACATTTTTATAAATAAATGGTATACTATAGGTGTTCCTGGCGGAACACCTGTTTTTCATTTGAGGGGGATTTTTATGACTAAAAAAGAAACCGCAGAAAACACACGGTGGTGGAGGTAAGGGACATCGCGACAGTGATATAGAAAAGCTTTGCAGCGTAGCGCAAATAATGCCTATGCATACAGCCTATGAGGGCGGAGGAAAAACCGCTGAAAAAGATATGGCTGCATGGATAGAAAATAATCTTAAATAAGTAAAGGAGCGTAATTATATGAAATTTGATTTTAGTTATTATAATCCCACGAAAATTTATTTTGGAAGGAATTCTCTTGATAACCTTTATGAAGAGCTTGCAAGCTATGGAGATACTGTTCTGCTGATTTATGGAAAAGGTTCGGTAAAGAAATCCGGCTTATATGACAAGGTATTGAAAATCTTACAATCTGCCGGAAAAAGAATTGTGGAACTTCCGGGCATTAAATCAAATCCGACCTATGCTCAGCTAACGGAGGGTTCCAGACTTGTAAAGGAAAACAATGTAAACTTAATTTTGGCAGTTGGAGGCGGCTCTGTTATTGACTGTGCAAAGGGAATTTCAGTTTCAGCATACTGTAAAGGCGATCCATGGCAAAGGTACTGGATAAATTTTGATGAAGTTAATAATGAAATCGTGCCTGTAGGAAGTATTCTTACTATGGCGGGAACAGGTTCTGAAATGAACGGCGGATCGGTTATTACAAACGAAGCCGAAATGCTGAAAAATGGTAGAGTGTTCCCGTCGAATGTAAATCCTAAATTTTCTATTCTAAATCCCGAATTTACTTTTACAGTTCCAAAATATCAAATGGTCAGCGGTATTTTTGACACGATGTCGCATTTGATGGAGCAGTATTTTTCCGGTAATGATGATAATACAACAGATTACGTTCTTGAGGGAATTATGAGATCTCTAATTAACAGTACGGCGATAGCGCTTGAAAATCCTCAGGACTATGAAGCCAGAAGCAATATAATGTGGTGCGCGGCAATAGGACTGAACACTATTACCGGCGTTTCAAAAGAACAGGATTGGGAGGTTCATATGATAGAGCATCAGCTTGGCGCTTATACCGACTGCGCGCATGGAGCTGGTCTTGCTGCAATTTCTGTTCCTTATTATAAATATATTTGTTCATATGGAATAGATAAATTTGTTCGTTTTGCAAAAAACGTTTGGGGAATAAATACTGTCGGCATGACTAAAGAGCAGGCGGCTTTAGCGGGAATTGAAAGTTTATCTGATTTTATTGAAACTCTTGGACTTCCGAGAACTTTGAGGGAACTTGGGGCGACAAAAGAGATGCTGCCGAAAATTGCTGATTCAACTGTTTTGGGTGGAGGCTATAAGATTCTGACCTCTGAAGATGTTTTAAATATTTTAAAAGAAGCTTTTTAAATTGTTAAATAGTATTATAAATTTGCTTTAATGTTATACCTCAGTAAGCAATAAAATAATATTTTCGGTTATTTACTGAAAAGTGAAATCTCTTAGAATGGAGTAATAAAATGAAATATATAAAGCTTGGATCATCTGATTTGAATGTGTCACGTATTTGTATGGGGTGCATGGGATTTGGAGAAGCGGGAAACGGTCAGCATTCATGGACAATTGATGAGGAGCATTCCCGTGAAATTATTAAGCAAGGACTTGACTTAGGCGTAAATTTCTTTGATACAGCTATCGCATATCAGAATGGTACGAGCGAGCAATATTTAGGGCGTGCTTTGCGTGATTTTGCAAAACGCGACGAGGTAGTTGTTGCAACTAAATTTCTTCCGAGAACAAATGAGGAAATTGATTCCGGCGTCAGCGGCATTCGGCATATTAAAAATATGCTTGAAAAAAGTCTTAAAAATTTACGTATGGATTATGTAGATTTGTATATCTGTCATATGTGGGATTATCAGACGCCGCTTTATGATATTATGGAGGGACTTAACAATTTAATCAATTCAGGAAAGGTACGCTATATTGGTATTTCAAATTGCTTCGCTTATCAGCTTGCTAAGGCAAATTCATTAGCTGAAAAAGAAGGCTTTGCAAAATTTATTTCGGTTCAGGGGCACTATAATCTTATTTTCCGTGAAGAAGAGAGAGAAATGGTTAAGCTATGTAAAGAGGATAATATAGCTTTGACGCCGTATAGTGCACTTGCGGGAGGAAGGTTGGCAAAGCGTTCCGGTGAAACATCAAAAAGACTTGCCGAGGACAGCTATGCACGTCTTAAATATGAAGGGACTGCTCAGCAAGATAAGCAAATTATTGACCGTATAGCAGAGCTTGCTGAAAGGAAAAATGTATCTATGACGGAAATTTCTTTGGCATGGCTGCTTACAAAGTCGACAGCTCCGGTGGTTGGGGCAACTAAGCTGCAACATATTGAAAGCGCTGTAAAAGCTATAGATCTTGTTTTAAAGGATAGTGAAATAGAATATTTGGAGCAGCCCTATGTTCCGCATAAATTGGTAGGAGTAATGGCACAGAATACACATGCCGATTCGGTTTATAGATAATCGGTAAAACTGTTCCAAGGGCGCTGATTGCAATTGCATGTATTGATAATTTATATTAGGACATATTTAAATAATCCTTTAACAATTAAAGCTTCTCTTTTAGAAAGGTGATATAAAAGATATTCTAAATAAAAATTAATTTGCTGATGAATTTTTTTATTCGGGAGTTGACACAACGATAATTATAGTATATACTATGCTAAAGAAATCAGTATATATTTGTTTTAATTTAGGGAGATAAACATGAGATTTATAGGAAATATTTTATGGTTTATTTTCGGAGGAATAATCAGCGGGTGCGGTTGGATTATTGCCGGCTGTCTTTGGTGTATTACTATTATAGGAATTCCAATAGGGTTGCAGTGCTTTAAATTTGCATCTCTTGCATTTTTTCCTTTTGGAAAGGAAGTTATCTACGGAGGAGGAGCCGTTTCTTTGATTGTAAATATATTATGGCTGATACTCAGTGGCATTCCAATGGCGGTCGGGTATATATGCTTGGGTCTTATACTGTGTATAACAATTATAGGTATTCCATTCGGAAAGCAAATGTTTAAATTAGCTAAGCTTGCTTTAATGCCGTTCGGAGCGGAAATAAAACATGTATATTAAATCTCAATTAATAAATTATTATAGGTGTCAATATGAATAAGATGCGGAAATCCATAAAAAAGCAATTTATAATATTAATAACGGTTATAATTTCAGCTTTTTTAATGGCGCTTAATACTAAAACGTTTGTTAATACAGGTGGATTGTATCCTGGCGGCGTAACAGGACTTACAATATTGATACAGAGAATATTTAAATTGTTATTGGATATTACATTACCGTTCAGCGTAGTTAATATTTTTCTGAATTCAATTCCGGTTTACATAGGTTTCCGATTTATTGGAAAAAGATTTACGCTCTATTCATGTCTTATGATTATCCTTAACAGCATTTTTACTGATTTGATACCAAGCTATATTCTTACTGAAGATATTCTGCTTATCAGTATTTTTGGGGGAATAATAAACGGTCTTGCTATTGGTATATGTTTAAATGCAGGCGCTACTTCAGGCGGAACCGACTTTATATCTATTTTTTTATCAGAGAAACGCGGAATAGATTCTTTTAATATTATTCTTGGGTTCAATGCCGTAATTATTTGTGTAGCAGGCTTTATATTTGGCTGGGAGAAAGCTTTATATTCAATTATATTCCAATATGCCTCAACTACTGTTCTGCATTTGCTTTATAAGAAATTTCAGCAAAGTACATTTTTTATTGTTACAACTAAGCCGAGAGAAATCTGTATAGCAATTTACGAAGTTAGTAAGCATGGGGCTACAATATTGGAGGGAGAAGGCTCGTATGAGCATTGTGAAAGAAATGTAGTTTATTCGATTGTGTCTTCAGCTCAGGCTAAGAAAGTGATTCATGCTATAAAAGATATTGATCCGGACGCTTTTATTAACGAAATAAAAACCCAAAAGCTTTTAGGCAGGTTTTATCAGCCTAAAGAGCAATAAGACTATCGAAAATATTATTAGTTAATTAAAACATATACGCTTTTTTATTGTCTGAAAAGTGTATATGTTTAATTTTTTGATTGATATCAGTTTGTCGTATTCATGGTAGTTATATAGTAATATTATTTATGTTTATAAAATATATTTTTTTCTATTGAAATTATAAACAGAGATTTTTATTATTAATAGAAAAATAAACAGAATATCCTATTTTTCCCCTTTACATAATTAAGGAAATAGGTTAAAATAGAAACAGGAGGGAATAGGATGAAAAAATACAGAATTAGAAAATCGGTCGCTATAATAGCGGCTTCAGCGCTGACTATTTTTAATTTAATCGGAAATTCAATATTACCGGTGAATTATGTTTCAGCCGGACAGCAATTGGGACAAACGGATTTTGAAGATGGTGTGGGACTTCCTTGGCATGTCTGCGAGTCACAGCCTGGGGAAATGGAATTTGAGATTTCAAACGGCGTATATAATATTACTATAGTTAATCCGGGAGGCGCGTCAAGGGGAGGCGAAGACAGGTGGGACTGTCAGTTCCGTCACAGAGGTCTTAAAATTGTAAGCGGAAATTCCTACAAGGTATCTTTTGATATAACGGCAAGCAATGATTGTACTTATTATACTAAAATCGGAGATATGGGAGAACCGTTTACTGAAGACTGGCATGGCGAGCCTGATCCATCGCAGCATGAGGCATATTGGAATGTTCAGCAGCTTCAGGCTAATCAGACGAAAAAGGTAGAAGGTACATTTACTGCAAACCGCACCGCAGATGTTGAATGGGCATTTCATATCGGCGGCGACACAGTTCCGGAGGGTACAGTTTTTACATTTGATAACATGTCGCTTGAATGTACGACAAGCGATGAAAATGATTACCAGCCGCCTGAAGAATGGATCCGGTCTGATATTTTAACAAATCAGCTTGGTTATTTTACAGGAATGAACAAGAAAGCAACCTTGCTTTCTGACTCTGCGTCATCAGTTAAATTTGATTTGAAGGATAAAAGCGGTAACGTTGTTTTCAGTGATAAATCAGAACCAAAGGGACTTGATATGGATTCAGGAGATAATGTGCATGAATTGGATTTCTCGGACTATGAAAAAGACGGGGTATATTACCTTGAAGCTGAGAATGGCTCTAAAAGCCGTGAATTTGAAATAGGAAACGGAAAAACGTATTCGTGTATGCTTTATGATTCGCTTAATTATTTTTATCAGAACAGAAGCGGTATTGAAATTGAAAGCCAGTATATTATTTCCGGCGACAGTTCTTCTTTGGCCAGAGCCGCAGGTCATCCGTCTGACGTTGCTTCAATAGAGCAGACGTGGGGTTATACCGGAAGCAGCGGAACTCAGGATGTAACGGGAGGATGGTATGACGCAGGAGATCACGGAAAATATGTTGTCAATGGCGGAATATCATTGTGGACGATGCAGAATCAATATGAAATAGCTGTTAAAAATGGATATGAGGACGTATATGCGGACGGTACAATGAGTATTCCGGAAAATACAAACGGCTACCCTGATCTGCTTGACGAAGCCAGATATGAAATGGAATGGATGTTCAAGATGATGGTCACGGACGGGGATTATTCAAATATGGTATATCATAAGGTTCATGATAATAAGTGGACTGCTCTTGCACTTGCTCCTGCCGATGATCCAGAAGAACGTATCATAAAGCCTCCGACAACTGCCGCTACCCTTAATATGGCGGCATGTGCCGCTCAGGCATACAGGCTGTGGAAAGACACTGATCCGGAATTTGCAGACATATGTTTAAATAATGCTAAGCTTGCATATGAGGCAGCTAAAAAACATCCCGATATGTATGCTCCTTTGGATGAATCAATCGGAGGAGGGCCCTATGGCGATGATGATGCAACAGATGAATTTTACTGGGCAGCCTGTGAATTGTTTATATCAACAGATGATCTTTCATATATGAAAGATGCCGAAAAGTCTACACATTATATGAAGACTGAAGTAAAGCTTTCCGGCGGAGAAGATGTTGACAGCTCCGGAAGCTTCAATTGGGGAAATGTTGCCGCGTTGGGCAATCTTTCTTTGGCATTAAATATTGATAAGCTCGATTCTACAGCCCAAAACAAGCTTAAAGACTCTATTTGTTCGGCGGCAGAGCATTATGAGGAATTAACTGAAAATCAAGGTTACGGTCAACCTTACGAATCAGGTACTGTAAACTATGCTATTGACAGAAAGGGGTATATCTGGGGCTCTAATTCATTTATTATGAATAATAATATAATAATGGCATATGCCTATGAATTAAGCGGCGACGAAGATTATCTGGACGGCGTTATAAGCGGCATGGATTATATTCTCGGCAGAAACCCCATGGATTATTCTTACGTTACAGGCTATGGAAGTCATGCAGTTAAATATCCGCATCACAGATGGTGGTCAAATCAGGCGGACGCGAATTTTCCGGAAGCTCCTAACGGAGTACTTGTCGGCGGACCAAATTCCGGAATGCAGGATCCCTGGGTAAAGGGTTCAGGCTGGAAGCCGGGAGAAATTGCTCCGGCAAAATGCTATATGGATAATATAGAAGCCTGGTCGGTAAACGAATGTACTATAAACTGGAATACTCCGCTTGCATGGGTAACCGCTTACCTTGCGGAAAAAAATGGAGGTATAGTAGTAACTAATGGAAGCAGCGGAATCAATTCTAATAATACTGTATCTAATAATAAGAATCCGGCTGCCGGAAATGGAATTCAGAATGATTATAAACAGGATAAGAGTGATGAAAAAAATGTTATGATTGATGTTGATGAGAGTAAAAATGGCGGATGGGGACTTGTTCCATATTTTATAGTAATAGTAGTCGCAGCTATATTTATTGAAATCTTGATTTATATTATTAAAAGAACTGCGAAGAAAAAATAATAATAAGGGTAAAAAAGAAAATTCCATACACTTATTAAGAGTGTATGGAATTATTTTATACTACTTTAAGCAAGACTGCTGCCCAGCCGTCGCTTTCAGCTTCTTTTATCACTTCAAATCCACATGAAGTAACGATTTTTATTACTTCTGTTTTTCGTTCAGTTATAATTCCGGAAATAATAATAAGACCTTCCGGTTTAAGAAACTTTTTAAATAATTCACTCATGGCAATTAAAATATCTGCTACTATATTAGCAGTAATTATATCGTAATTGCTGCCTAGTGTATTTCTGAGTGCGATGTCGGATATAATATTTCCGCAGTAAGCATGATATTTTTCCATGGAAATATTATTTTTAAGAGCGTTCCGAATTGAAGTGGAAACGGCATTTTCTTCTATATCTACCGCAGCAGCCTCATGAGCTCCTAAAAGCATACCGCCTATTGAAAGTATTCCACTGCCGCATCCAAGATCCAATAATCTATCTCCAGGTTTTATTGAATCTTCCAGCAGCTCAAGACACAGCTTAGTAGTATTATGTTGTCCGGTACCAAAGCTTGACGCAGGATCTATTTCAAGAACAATCCTATTATCTGATTCGTCATAATCTTCCCATGATGGTTTTATGAGAAGTTTATTACCAATCTTTAACGGTTTAAAATATTGTTTCCAATTATTAGCCCAATCTTCTTCCTTTACAGATTTAAGTTTTACTTCCAGTCTGCCCCATTTATTTTGAGTATCGCGGCTTTTTAATAGTCTGAGTATATTTTTCAGTGAAATAAGCATTTCGCCGCCTTGTGTATTGTCTGGCAGATAAACTGTTACGCTTGTTTCACAGTTTTTCATACTCATTAAATCGTCATCAATGTAGTCCCATTTACCGTCTTTATTTTTTAAAAACTCATTAAAATCTTCAGAATCCTTGATAGAAAATCCTTTTATTCCTATATCAAGTAAGGATGCGCATATTATATCGGCGCCTTCTGTTGAGGTATAAATTTCAGCTTCTGTCCAATTCATATTGTTTCTCCGTTTCGTTTTATTGTCTAATAATTTTCATTAGATAAACCACGTCTAAATTATTAATTTCATTATCATTATTTACATCAAATATATACTTCTCGATGAATTCTAATTCATATGGCTTGTTAAAATAGATATTAAGAACGAGTACGTCTTCATTGTCTATTTTTCCGTCCCGATTAATATCGCCTTTAATAATCGGCGGCAAGGTAGTTACAGTTGTAATGCAGGAGGTTGTAGTTGTAGTTGTAGTTTTGACTGATGTAGTCGTGATTTTTGTTGTGGTTGTAGCGGTTGTAGTTTTAGGAGCGGCAGTGGTTACGAGAGATACATATTTCATGTATTCCATACATACATAACCTGATTTGCTTCCATATTTAGCTTTTCCCCAGTTAGCTGTAACGGAACTAATAGTGACCGACGCTCCGTTTGGTATAAGGCATACTATAGTTTTATCTGTTCCAATACCGTTTCTCATGTTTACACCGGTAGTAGCATTACATTTATAGTATCCGGTTTTATATGTATAAGAGCTTTCGGTATATTTTGTGTATTCAAGAAATATCCAGCCGGTTTTCCCGTTATATTCTGTTTCACCCCATTGATTATTGTACACTCTGGTTACAACGACAGTTTTACCTGACGGTATGGTTAAAAGCACATCTGATGAAGTGCTGTAGGATTTTCTCAGATTAAGAGCGTCTGTAGTTTGATAGTGACCTGTAAGATATTTAGTTTCATTAATTTCCACCTTTTCAGGAGTATTTTTACCCTTATACAGTCTTACCTGCAGCATACCGTTTACGTCGTAATAATCGAACAGATTGTTGGATTTATTTTGTGCCGGATCCATCATATAAACGACTCCGTTTTTTATTGTATCTATTGCTATCCAATGACCATCATATTTAACTGACATTACTATATAATATCCCTGATTTATGTAAGAGGCAAGTTCCTGCGTTATGCCGGACTTTGTTTGCGACGAGAAATAAGCTCGTTTTTCAAATGTGAAATTACTAACCATTCCGGTTACGGCACCCCAATATAAATTTCCGTAAGAATCAAATCCGCCGTTTTTGCTTAGATAATCAACAAGGGTACCGGGATTGAATTCGCTTTCGCTTTTACATCCTGAATGAACTACCTGCATTGCTATGGAGGTAACTGCACAGCCTATTTCAGCCATTGTATCGCCGCAGCTTCCAAGAGTCTTATTTCCCCAGCGTGAATCGCTTTGAAGCCAGCTTTTATAGTTATCTGCTCCAGAGACTGCAAGAGATGACAGGAAGATAAAAACTGTAACGGTCATCGCAGTAAAAATTCTGCTGATTTTTTTAACCATGGTTTTAACACATCCTCTTTTTGTAATAAAAAAGTAAAAAGATTCATGATTCATTAACTAAAATGTAACTTTTTGAAACTACTTTTTTATTATATCATGTATTTATAACATTTGCAATCAGTATTTTACATATAATATTCTAGATATTTTAGTTATAATTAACAAATGAAAAGTCTAAAGAGCTCTTTTAATTGATAAATGGTTACAATATTCGATAAAAAATCGCCTAAGATCGTTATCTTAGGCGATAAAAATGTTATTCTATATACATTTTTTTAATTACCTGCGGCTCTAACGGCTTATCAGAAAAGTCTGTGCTGACTCCTGCAATTTCGTCCACTACATCCATGCCTTCCACTACTTTTCCGAACGCTGCATATTCTCCGTCCAAATGAGGAGCGTCTTTATGCATTATAAAGAATTGTGAACCGGCAGAATCAGGATTCATTGCTCTCGCCATTGATAATACTCCTCTTGTATGCTTTAAATCGTTTTTAACTCCGTTTGCTGAGAATTCGCCTTTAATAGTCCAGCCCGGACCTCCTGTTCCGTTGCCGGCAGGACATCCGCCCTGTATCATAAATCCAGGAATTACCCTGTGAAAGGTGAGTCCGTTATAGAATCCACTTTTGACAAGCTTTTCAAAGTTTTCACATGAAATAGGCGCTTTGTCAGGATATAATTCAAGTCTTATTTTTTTCCCGTTTTCCATTTCGATTGTTATCATATTGTGACCTCCGTTTTTATTTTATTATATCATAATTTTATGATTTAATCAACATTAATCTATTTCATAAGCAGGTATTACATCTTCAAATACCGCATAAAATTTCATCGGTATATATTTATCCAAATGGCATTTTCCAAAAAACCATTTTTCAAAATGACAAGCTTTTATTATATCTTCAAAAAACGCGTGTATTTCAAGTCTTTGAAATACGTCTACTTCGAGACAATCTTTAAGAGATGCCGGAGGCTCGTGTGTAATGATATAATCAATGCAGTTATCATATTTTCCAAGATTATTTATTGATTCTATGATTTCCTCATGAGTCGGATGCTCCTGCGGCCACCAGTTAATGTTTTTACGGTACTCATAATCTTGACTGTGACCGCCTCCAAAAGCAAAAATTTTTTTGTCTTCTATTGTATAAACCTGTCCCCTCATAAGGTGAACGAGATTACCGCTTATATGGTGAGCCTTACCTCCGTTCCATTCAATAACCTCGAATTGCTGTAATAAATCAAAGTTTTCATGGCAGCCGTCAACAAAAGCCACATTATAATTTAATTCTCCGATTTTTTCGATTATAGATCTTTCATGTCTGGAGTCTTCCCATATAAACCCGAAGTCGCCACATATAATAAGCGTATCGTTTTCCTCCAGTTGCTTTTTAATATTTTTGTTTTTAAAGCGTGAAAATTCACCGTGCATATCACCGGTTACATAAATCAATTTTATTCCTCCTTCGTGAGAATACCTTATAATTCTAACATAAAAACTGCGATTCGTAAATATCTTTTTATTTTTTTTCAAAAAGTATTTGATTTTCACTTAAAATTTGCTATAATAATTAGTAGAACAATTTGAGGAGCTGTTAAATTTGAAAAAAATCGTTTCCGTTTTATCGGCGATGTTAACGTTAGCGTACTTATGCTTTACTGCATCGGTGGGAGCTGTAGAATTCACACCGCCATTCGATGTCAATGCAAAGTCTGTCTATTTCATTAATTTAGATACTAAATCAGTTATATATGAAAAAAATGCCGATCTGGAGCAGATGCCAGCGTCTCTTGTCAATATTATGACGGCGGTAATCGTTCTTGAAAACTGCAAGGATCCAGATAATATTACCATAACCGCCGACAAAAAACTTTATGAGGAATTTGAGGAATACGAATATCAGGATGATCTCAGATACGGAGAAATATGGGACGGTGACGAACTAACCGTTACTGATTATTTATATGCAATGATGTTGACTTCATCATGTGAAGCTTCAAATATACTTGCGTATTATTTTGGTAATCAGAATATTTCGGCTTTTGTTGAAATGATGAACGCCAAGGCTAAGGAAATTGGAGCCGAATATACTGTTTTTGCAAATCCTCATGGACTTTATGATTCAAAACAGGTTACGACGGCTAAGGATATGTCTTTAATAACTCAATATGCTCTCACTGTTCCGGGATTTGAAGAAATTGCGACTGCTGAAGAATACGAGGTTCATCCCAAAAGCTACGTTACCGCTCATGAAGACCCTTGGACTTGGACGCATTCAAATATAATTATGAGCGCCGCGAGCGATTTTTATGTTTACGGAGTAAAAGGTATAAAAACTGGAAATTTACAGCTTAGCGGACGCAATATAGTAACAATGGGAACATATGATGGGATTAAATATCTTCTGGTATTGCTTAACGCACCTTTTTATGATGAAAATGGAAATTCTAAGTATTATCATATTATAGACGCATGTAATTTTATGGAATGGGTATTTGATAACTTTGAGTATAAGGAGCTTTTGTCGGAAGGAGAAGAAATAGCTGAAGTTAAGGTTGAAAATTCTGACGGAAACGGGTACGTGCTTGTTAAGCCCGAAGAAGATGTTTCAACTCTTTGGTATAACGAGGTAGACGTCACATCAATACAAAAAAATATAAAGCTTTATGACTCCGTACAGGCGCCTGTGAAAAAAAATCAGAAGCTTGGAGAAATTGAGCTTAAGCTTTCTGATGAAATAATAGCTAACGTTGATCTTGTCGCGTCTTCTGATATTGATCGGTCGTTTGTAAAATTTAATCTTTCAACTGCAAAGGACTTTTTCGGTTCAAAATGGATGAAACGTGCTGTATGGATATCGCTTTCATTATTGTTATTTTATCTTGCAATATGTATATGGGCATTTGTTTATGCAAAACGAAATCCAAAAGGCGGACTATCCAATAAAAAAGTAGTTAAAAAGCTTTACGGAAATAAAAGAAAATAAAAAAATCGCTGCAAATACAATTGCAGCGATTTTTTTCATATCAAAGATTCTGCACTGGCAATTTTTACGCTTAAGCAGAAAATTTTCATTGCAGATATAAGTTCCTCGACAGACGGATATGTAGGCGCAATTCTTATATTTTTATTGTCAGGATCTTTTCCGTAAGGAAAAGCGGCGCCTGCGCCTGTTAAAGTAACGCCAGCGTCTTTGCAAAGAGAAACTATTCTTTTGGCACAGCCGGGAATGGAATCAAACGAAACAAAGTAACCGCCTTTAGGATTAGTCCAGTTTCCTACTTCAAGAGGCGCCAGCTCCTTTTCCAGAATATCGGCGACAGCTTTGAATTTCGGCGCAACTATAGCCATGTGCTTTTTCATATGTTCAAGTAGTCCTTCATAGCTTTTAAAGAATAATGCGTGTCTTAGCTGATTTATTTTATCGTAGCCTATCGTTCTTATACTTAAATTCTTTTTTAATTCTGATATGTTTTTCTTTCCAGAGGCTACTGCGGCAATTCCTGCTCCGGAAAATGTGATTTTTGAAGTCGATCCAAATATATATACCTGATTTTCATTACCATTTTTTCTGCATTCTTCCATAATATTCAGAAGTATTTTAGGATTTTCTTCAAGATGATGTATGCAATATGCATTATCCCAAAAAATTCTGAAATCTTCAGCTTTAGGCTTAAGAGCCGCAAAGCGTTTTACGGTATCATCACTGAAAACATATCCGGTTGGATTTGAATATTGAGGAACACACCAAATACCTTTAATAGAGGCGTCTTCCGATAAAAGTTTTTCTATCATATCCATATCAGGACCGTTTTCATCTGTGGGGATATTTATCATTTCAATTCCAAATTTTTCACATATGGCAAAATGTCTGTCATATCCCGGTACAGGGCATAAAAACTTTACTTTTTCCAGCTTATTCCATGGAGTACTGCCGTTAACGCCTAATATCATAGAATCGGAGATAATATCGTACATTAAATTAAGACTGGCATTTCCGCCGATTATTATTTCATCTTCTTTTACTCCCAGCATCTTGGAAAAAATTTTCTTGGCTTCCGGAATGCCGTCCATAACGCCGTAGTTTCGGTAATCGTCACCGTTAACTCCGATAATATCTGTTTTACTATTTAAAACGTCTAATATTCCCATGCTTAGGTCAAGCTGTTCCGGAGAAGGCTTACCTCTTGCCATATTAAGTTTGAGATTCTGAGCTTTAAAATTGTCATATTCTTTACACCACTGATTTTTCAAAGAAATAATCTCGCTTTTTTCCATAGCGGCTAATCTCATATTCAGCACTCCTTAAACCGCAATTTAATATTATTTAAATTGCTGTGAAATTTTACGGTATTTTTATAACCGTTTTTTTGATTTACATACTATTATATCATACTTTGAGGAATTTTGCAAGTAAATTCACTTTAATGGTTTAAATCAATATAATAATAACTTAAAAATATATAAAATAAAGGCGAAATTTATTCTTTTTTGTTATTAAGTTATAATTATTTGTGTAATATGCACAAAATATAGGTGAAAAATTTTCTTGTAATTTTTAATAAAATAAGGCTTTGTTCACAATTTGTTCACAATTAGCCAGGAATAATATGTTATAATATGCTTAGCGAGCAAAAAAATATACAATTTGACTGAGCAGATTGTATGCACGTGATTCATGTAATTGATATGAAAGGATGATTGTTATGATAGGTAAGAAATTAAGCAGCAGAATAAAAGCTACTGTTCTCAGCGCTGTTATGACTGCTACGGTATTTATCTCACCGGCTGCTTTTCAGATTACCAATGTATCTGCGGCTGGTTCAGTATCGATCAACAAAACGCTTACTGCAACAACGGATGATTCTTCGAGTTCAACAAGAGCTACTCGTTTTAATATGAGCGGTCTTGGTACCAGTCCTTCTAAGGTTACGCTTAACTTTGAAACTGCGTATACCGGAGATGTTACAGTAGGCATAGGCTATAATCTTAAAGCTGATCCCTATTGGGAACAGGCTGACGGAATTCAGGCTACTCCCAGAAACGGTAAGTTTTCCGTTACATATACGTTTCCGTCTTCAAGCTTGAGCAGCATTAATTTTGCAAGCGGACAAATGGAAGTAGCGATTTGGTATCCTCAGTCAGGCGAAACATTTAAGCTTGTGTCAGCTACAACTGAAGGCGGAACGGATCCCGGTCCTGTGAATCCGGATAAGCCAGTTACACAGAATAAGAAAAGCGGCGAATGGACGTTCACGGATAATAAAGACGGCACCGCTACTATTTCTTCAACACTGACGGCGGAGATTGACGATCAGGAAATGGATTATCTGCTTACAAAAGGATATGACGAAGAGGGTTATCTTGACGAGGACGGAAATAGCACTTGGCAAGAAGGAGATCCGATTAACTCTCATAAATTCCAGTTTTCTGAATTCGGAATTGACGACCTGAACAATCTGAAGTTTGAATCTTTCAATTATACTATTCAGTCTGATAAGGATATGAGTAAGTTTATGTACGGCGGCGGAATCAATGTAGAGCCGATGTCGCCTGCCGATACCGAATATGTCAAAGGTAAAAACGGTTATTGGTATAACGATCAGGGCGAAGAAGATATGGCTGAATACGGAGATCAGTTCCAGATTGAGGTAAACAACGGCTATACCGTTACAG